>Ga0163217_1024625_pt1 | contig 19377 bp, 27 predicted proteins | sample SynspAceP_FD_185933 | JGI IMG/M metagenome (GOLD analysis project Ga0163217, IMG submission 185933) | Saline lake microbial communities from Ace Lake in Antarctica - Synechococcus sp. Ace-P (PacBio error correction) | ecosystem: Environmental > Aquatic > Non-marine Saline and Alkaline > Saline ...
AGAGAGAGATCTTCCCCGGCCTTACCACGCGACAAAAACCTGACGCTGGGTCTGAGCCGGTCCAAAGAATGGTGCGTGGGCGTTGGTCCATGGCAGGCGATGTTCGACATGTTCCGAAAACCTTGAATCGCCGCGCCCGACGTCGAAGCGTCGTGCTGGTCGGGCGGGGAGCCAGCAAAGATGGTTGACCATGTGCCGGACAATTGATGGGTCGACCGCCGATTCTTGTCATGGACGATGAAAAACCCACCGAAGGCCCCCTGTCCCAACCACAGAATTTGGGTTTCAAAAAGGTTGCCCTGAGGGTGCTGAAAAGATGATCGGCCAAACCGCGGTAATCTCGAACCTTTTGTTGGTTTGAAAAACAAAAGCCTGGTCCCATAGCGATGGAATAATCGCTTGATACGCGTTTACGTCCTGGGGCATGGTCCAGGTCGTGTAGGACAGGCACGCCGGCCCGAGTTTTGCGCCAGCCCGCGACGACGTAACGCAATAGATATGGCTTGAGGTCCTGGAATCAACGTACGTCCCCCAGACCCTAACGCTTATACACTTCCATCTTATTGAAATTCAGTTCCCCCCGCGGGCCGCGGCCTCATCCCTCCGAAGGCGCGTTCCCCGCGGCTTGGGAGAAAGTTTTTTTGGCGTTCGCCAAATAAGTTGGGCCGCAATCGGGACTGGATGCAGACCTAATGTGGGACCGCAAACGGTTTGGCCGGTTGTTCGGTGGCTTGGTGGCACAGGGGCGGGCCAAGAGGTTTATTTGATGCCAAAGGCACGCGTGAAAACAATAGAGACAGGGCAAGCCGTTTTACCTCGCGACACCCCAATCGCCCCGCATCTATTTCGATGACCAAACCCGTCACATCCGTTGCGTATTCATGAATTGTTTGGCGGAACGGCCGGGCTGTTCCACCTTGATGCGCCCGTGTCAGATTTCATCCCTGCCCTTTGCTAATATTGCGTCTGCTGAAATCGATGGCGCTAACCGGAACTCTACCAAACGAAAACCGCTGTCCCAGAAACGCCGACGCCTGCACCAGCTGCTGACGCCATACCTCGGGGCTGAGCTATCCGTTTCAACCCCCGGCATCAGACCGCCAAAGCGATGGACTAAGCCGATATCCTGGTTCCGCGCCGATCAGGGCTCGCTTGGCGCAGATGACCGAACCGTCCCTGGCCCGCCCTGCCGCTTATGCCCTTCCATCCGGGCACACCTGGAAATATTCGGTCTGCATCGACCGTTCTGGGCCGCGTGATAGAGGTCGGTGGGTCGGCAAGTCGCTCGAAGCCTCCTGGTGACGAAATCCTCGCCGCTTGCATGGATGAGACGCGTTTTTCCGTGCCCACCGGCGGGCAGGACCGTTTTCGCCGCTCGCTTTTATACTCCCGCTGGCGGGGCCAGCGCCTATGGGATGAACCGCGGCAAGCCAGAATTACCACCCGTTTCTGCGCTGTGTCGCAGCCCGAAAACTCCCCCTTTCTGAACGCTGAAATGCACTCTGGCGGCGGCGGGCTGGTGGGCCACCATTGATGATTACCTCATAGTTTCACAAGAAATGCTGCGCACGGGTGGGGCAGGGCTGCCTTGTCGCCCCAAGACGCTCGACTTTAAAGATGATGCGCAACCATTTTGCCCGGCGACATCGCGGTGCGGATGGGGCCCGCCCAGCTTTGCCGAACAACCGATGGAGGGCATGGGCCCTTTGGCCTCGGCGGTGCGTCGTGGCTGAACCCCGGCCGCGTGGCGTTCCCGCAGGCCTAGGCGATTTTCAGCTGGGGTGGCATGGCCTCTACCTTCTTCTGGATTGATCCGGTGCTTGACCCTGTCTGTGGTGTTCTTCACGCAGCTCGCGCCGTCCAGCTCGTAACCGCGGCGTCGCAACTCAAAGGCGCCCTCATCCACGGGCGATGACATGAACGATATCTTTGGACCCCGACAAAAGAGCGCGCCGATGCCTCGACCATGGCGGAATTTGAACGGTTTCCTTGAACGACAAACGGGTCTGAACGTTCGACGACCTTAACGCCATGTGGGAATTTGGAGCGTGACCGACCTTGACGGTCTGGGTCCGCGAAATCTGGGAATATTTCGGACGTAAAAGCCCAAGCGCGCCCTACACGACCGTTATGGCGAAGCGTCTAGATGCCCGGTGCCGAATGGTGCCCGGGAGCGATGCTGAACTTTAACCGATGCAGATCATGAAGCACGTGGACAGCCAACCTGAATGGTGAGCCGCTGATCGTGTCCAGTCCCGGAAACCTTTGGCCGAAAAAACGGCTGTCGTGGACCGAACAGCGCGACCAAGGTGGGCAAGCGTTGCGCGGCGCATCTGCCGATATGGGCGTGACAAAGGCGATCCGCGTTGGTCGCGGGTACTGCCCAATACCGAAACGCGGATGATCGCGTTTTTCGCCACCGCCAGCATCGGCGCGATCTGGTCGCTCTGCGCACTCCGCATGGGGCATGTTCGCCATTCTGGACCGCTTCAAGCAAGATCGAACCCAAAAGTGTTGATCGCGCAAGATGGCTATGTGCACGCAAGGCCATAAACCGTGGACCGTCGCGAGATACTTGCGGGGCTAGAGCGGCGCTGCCCCATCTGGTGGCAATGCGTCACGGTGCCGTTCGGGGCGATCTGCCGAAGGCATATGGCGTTGGAACAGCCTGCTCGGACCGCGAGCCACATATGAAAAAGCACGCAGGTGCCCTTCGACCATCCCGCTGTGGGATCGTCTATTCCTCCGGTACCACCGGCATCCAAGCCCGATTGTACAAACACGGGCATGGCGGGATCATCTGGAATCCGCGAAACAATCCCTTGCACCCTAGATTTTCGGCGCGGCGGGCGGTATTGTTTGGCTGACGTCCCTCCGGCTGGATCATGTGGAACTCGCAATTCACAGCACTTGGGGCAGGGCAACCAACAGTTGCGAGTTGTTCGACGGGGCAACGAACACCCTGATATGGGCGTGATCCTGGCGCTTTGTCAGCGGAAATGAAAAGGCTTGATTTCTTGGCGCAGGCGCTGCCTATTCTTTTAGCGGCTGCATGGAAGGGGGGGCTGAACGCCGCGCAACTGAGGTCGACCTCTCGGCGCTGTGCTCGCTCGGCTCAACCGGTTCGCCGCTTAGCTCGACGCCTACGACTGGAATATATTCCCAAGGTCAAAGAGGACCGTCTGGCTTGCGCGATCTCGGGGCGGGACCGATCTTGGCAGGGGCCTTCGTGCTGGGGCATCCAGGATGCCCGGTGCGCGCAAGGCGAAATGAAGTGTCGCGCGCTTGTCAACGCGGTGCGCGCCTTGACCGAGGACGGCAACGATCTGACGGCGTGTGGGCGAATTGGGTTCTTGTACCGAACGCGCTACCGTCCGATGCCGCTGTACTTTTGGGGCGACGACGATGGCAGCCGTCTGGCACGACAGCTATTTCGACACCTATGCCGGCATTGGCGCCACGGCGCTGGATCCGAGATCAACGAACACGGAGGGTCGGTAATCTTGGCGCTCTGACGCCACGAATCAAACCGCAAAGGTCTGCGCCTTGGTTGTGCCGGAGATCTAATCAAGGCCGTCGAAGGGCTGGACGAGGTGAGGACAGCCTTGGTCGTCGATCTCGAATTTCTTGGGCCGTGAAAGCTTTATGCCGTGTCGTCGGCCGGCCAAGAGGCGTCGCCTTTGACGATACCTTGAAGGACAGATCAACGCGCGATCCGCAAAAATGTCTCAAGCGCGGTTCATCCCACGAAATCATCCGAGGTGGGCCGAATGTCCCGCGCACATTGTCCGGCAAAAAGCTTGACAGGTTTCCTGTGAAAAAGCTGTTGCTTGGGCAGGATCCGGAAAAGGTGGTGACAAAGATTTCAAGTGGCCAATCGGAACAGCTTTGATTTTTTATGTCGCCTACGCCAAGACCCGTGGCGACCCAGAAGGACTAAAACCAGATGACTGACGTGGCCGCCAACTCCTTGAATTGCTGGATATAGAACAGCTTTGAGGTCGATTTGTTCCGGGGGATCGATCTTTTGGCGGGGAAACCACCACGCGCATCTTTGGCGGCCATGTCATCGCGCAGGCGTTGATGGCCGCCTATCGCACGGTGCCCGGACCGGATGTGCCATTCGCTGCACGCCTTTTCATCCCGCCGGGCGATCCGTCGATACGGTGATTATCAGGTTGACCGCGCCCGTGACGGGGCAGCTTTACCACGCGGCGGGTCGTTTTTGCGACCAGCACGGCAAACAGATTTCAACCTTCGGCCTCCTTTCCACGTGCACGAGAAAGACGGGGTGGGGATTATCAACACAAGAGCCGACGTCAAAGGGCCCGAGCATGGCTGACCGTCCCATCTGCGCGACCCCTATATCGAGAAAAATTTCGCCCAAACACCGCGACGATTTTCTGCGCGAAGCCCCCATCGAAAATCCGCGAGGTTTGATCCGCGCGATCTGTTCGAACCTGAAAAGACTTTTCGGACCAAGAACTACCTTTTGGTTCCCGCAATGGAGGCCCGCCAAGGGGCCAGTCGCCGATCATGCAGCACGCTTGCTGGCCTATGGTCGGATATGAACCTGCTCGGATCGTCTGCGGCCCCAACGGGCTGAACGGTGGTTTCAGGGTGAGTCATGACGCGCAAAAGTCTGGATCACGCCATGTGGTCCATAAACGCGCCGGATCGATTTCTCGACTGGCATTTGTACGAGCTCGACGCGCCCTTTTACTGGCGCGCGCGCGGTTTCAATCGCGGGCTAATCTAAATAACCAAACGGACAACTGGCCGCCACCCTGCCCAAGAAGGGTTGATGCCCGGCCCCTACAAAAAGAAAGAAGTTGCTTCATGACAGAAGACCGAGGGGGACGCTATCCGGTCTGGCGACAAGGGCATTGAAACTGCGTGACGACTGGGCTCGGCTGGCTCCCCGAGACCGCAATCGATCCGCAGCGCGAAGATCGTGGACCCCACCATCACTTTGGCGTCACGGCCGCCCCGAGGCGCCCGCCCGTCTACGAGATTGGCGCGCTTGTGGCGCGAAACACAGGGGCGGGGGTGCCACATGTGGTGCAGACTGTCTATAATCGAAAGCCGCTCTTACTGGATCGCGGACGCGCCCGTGCACTGGCAATCCCGTAGGCGAAACCCGCACCGTGGCGCAGATGGCGGCACAGACCCCGCGCGGTCAGGCACAAATCGATGGATTATCCGCGCAGACCGAACTGTGCTGCCGCCGACCAGCTGCACGCGGCACTCGACGCCACGGAGGCCGAGGGGCAGGTGGGCTGTTCAAAGGTATCGCATTCGGCGCGCGCGACGCCGAACCGCAGCATCTCGCCATCCCGGACGTGGCGTTGAAATCAGTAATGGCGACCCCGACTTTTTGTGCGCGTGTCGCGATTTTTGGCAAACCGCGGACTGGGACGCTGGACAGCTGGCACTATCATCAGACCAAGCACCAGAGTCTGGAACGCTTGCCCGCGCTGTGCCGAGACGACCGGCTCGTCCTCGATCACTTGGCAACGCCTTTGGGTGTTGGCCGGTTCGAGGGCAAACGAGAATGACATCTTTGACGCCGTGGAAAAGGACCATATGTCAGAGCTCGCGGAAGCCCCAATCGTATGGCCAACCTGGCGGGCTTTGTAGCCGACAACGTCTACGGCTATACTGCCACCGTGACCTGCCCCCATCCTCGGACGAGATCGTCGAAACGCCAGGCAAATGGTACGCACATATGCTGGACATCTCCGGCCCGAGCGTTGCATGTTTCGAAAGCAACTTCCCGTGAATCAATCGCGGGTCAGCTACTGTGTGATCTGGAAATGCATTAAAAAAGATGTCAGCGCATCTAGATGACGCCGGCGCAACAGGCGCTGTTTTCCGGAACAAGCGCGGCGTGTCTATTGGATTGCCGCCCGCGTGATGCGGACGGCCAGGTTTTTCAAGGTTAACCGAATTTGAAAAAGCACAGTTGTTGCCATCAAAGTCCCCGGACATAGGCCCCCGTAAAAAACGGTCCCGGGACCGTTGCCCGCGCGCGCCCCTTCGTCTCCGCCGCGCCAAGCCGCAATCGCCTTGGCGTAGAACCGTCACTTTTCTTTGCTGTCCGCCTAATACGCCACCATGACCCCGTTGCCGGGGTGGGGGCCTCTTTGTTATAAGGCTCGCAGAACCGAAATCATGGGCGTGCCGCGCCGTGCAATCATGGCAATCGGCCGCTGTCGATCCAACAACTTTGCAACTTTGCTTCGAACAGGTGGCAATAAGAACTGTTTTGCGCGTCGAATGTCGCTGGGTGCAACCGTGGTATAGCGATCATGAGCTTTCCCTGCGGGTTCTGCGGTCCGCCATAACATCCGGTTTGCAGCTATGCCGCATGCCCCCGATCAGCGGTCGTACCACCAGTTTTCCGGTCTTCTTGGCGGCAATGTATTTCCAACACCTGAGGGTGGCGGGCAGAACGAAGAAAATGTCTCGTTGCGGATGTTTTACCAGACAGGCTCGGCCCACAAGGTTCGGCTTCAGCAGTCCGTCGAGTGGCGGCCACAGAGTCTTCGTGGCAAACGGGTCATTCGCTGCGAACCGCTTGCGGACATAAACAACACCGGATACTTGATCCCGTTCTCCCCGTGGGACATGCCACCATTCAGCAACGGCAAACGGCAAGCATGTTTCGTCAGCGGCGTAAGGCGCGCAAGCGACCTTGATTAAGCAGACCAGCCGCCGAGGCAGTGGTTCAAGCAGGTAGCCGCCCCCGCGTTCGGTCAATGCGCGCACCGATGAACGGGCCGCCCAAGATGTGGCCATCACGTTGATGTCCAGGATGCCGTCTGCCAGTCTCGTTCGGCACTTCTCCATGCCGCCCGCGATTCAGGATGCCCGCGTTCGAGCAGAAACAGATCAATCGGACCGATGTTCGTTTTCAACGGCATTGATATAATCCGCGATCTCTGCTCTAACGCCACTTCACAACCGAATGCTACGCCACCGATTTCATCGGCAACCGCCTGCGCGCCTCTTTGGTTAAGATCGACACAGACGACTTCTTGCCCCTTCCGCAGCAAACACGCGGACGGCCATCGACCTTGCCGATGCCGGCTGGCGGCCACCGGTGATCGACGATGATTTTATCCTTGAGTTCCCTAGCTGGCCCCCTCACGTCACATGTTCGACCCGCACAAACGGTCCATGGCCTGGACCGGTTCATGTAGCGCGGCTTTGCATAGAAGCAAGGAAAAAACCCACGGCCCCCGGGAAAAAGCCCCCCCGCGAATCCTCTTGCCTCGCAAGACGGCGCAGCGGGATTTCATTCTTGAATGCGGTTTTCGACTTCGGGATTGTCCCACAAGATCGCGCGCAGATTCGGTTTCCCACCAGACCGGACAGATCGCATTGAACCGCAGACCTTGGGCCCGAATTCAGCCCGCAAAGGTTTGCGTAGCAGTAGGCCGATCCCGCTAGCTTGGACATGCCATAGGTGCCCAGCATGAACGACGGTTTGAACGCCCCGATGGACGAGTGAACGCCTCGAGCCAGAACCTTTTTCGATCATGTCGGGGCGCGACCATCTGTGCCAGCCAAAGATTTGGACAGCACATTTGGCGTTCATCGTCTTTTGATAGCCTCGTCGGGAATTCGGAGGTCGGCCCCGTAGTAGGGTTCACGCCTGCGTTGCCGATCAGAATATCTGATCTTGCGGCCAGCTTTGTGGGTCTGCGTCCACCAGCTGCTTGCAAACTGCTCTTTGTAGCCGACGGTTACACGCGACGCCCGAACGCCTTGGCCTTTTTGCCAAGCGCATTGATCTCGGCCGGCGGCGGCATTCCAGTTGTCTTGCTTGCGCGCCGAGATGACGACCGTCGCGCCAGATGCCTCGGCCAGGGCTTTGGCCATCGCCAAAACCCCATGCCCTTGGAGGCGCCGGTTAACAGCGCCACCTTGCGTCAAATCAAACAGGGTCATACGCCACCCCGCGTGCGACCTGTAGCGATCTCTCGCGGGCACGCGATGTGCGCAGGTTGGATTCCTTTATAATCCTTGACCTCGCGCGGGCGATCACTGTGATGGTGGAACTTCATCAGGGCCATCCGCCAAACCGCAGCGTACGCTTGGGACGTGTACAATGCCAGAACAGTGGCGACCACTGCGAGATACCTGTGGCACCGTGTATCCTGCATCGCTTGGGTCATGATGTTACAGACTTTTCTTGGCACCCATCTGCCTTAATCATGCTGACCCCAGAATGCGCGCTTCTTTGTTGCCCAGAACATCCATCGCCTGGCGGCTTTCAGAACCATCAGGCGCATCGCCTCGATCTCGATCTTGGCGCGAGTAGATGGTTTCCATTGTTCTTAGCCCAGATCAAATGTCTTTTTGCCAAAAGTTCGCGCTCAGCCCGCGTTCGATCACCAGGTCCAACGCTTTTTCTGCCTGACCGCGATAGAGCGCATGCAGTGGTGATACGGCCTGGCCCAAGACGAACTTGGAGAACTTTCAAAAAGCCAGCGGCCTTCGCCCATAGGATGTTTGCTTTCGAGGCCACGCGCCACATTGGTGAATTTGATGTCATGTGACCATGGGGGTGGCGTCGTCGTGCGCAAAGACATGCATCGGGCTACGATTTTCAACGCCGGGGGTGTCGATTGGCACTAGGATCTGGACTGCTGGCGGAAAGGGGTCGGCGTCAGGTGACGTCCTTGACCATAGGTGATCAATGATGCTTACAAGCGCGGATCGCCCGCACCCGAGATATAGTATTTCTGCCGTTTGATGACCACTCGCCGTTTTCCAAGCACAGCTAGAGGTAGAGATGTTCTTGGCATCTGACGACGCCATGTCGGGCCGTCATCGCAAAGGCTGACCGATTTCACTGCAGCAGGGGCTTGAGCCACGTTTCTTTTTTGCTCGGGCCGTGTCCGATGCGTTCCCAACACTTCCATGTTGCCGGTGTCGGGTGCATTACAGTTCAGCGTTTCCAGGTGCCAGCGGCTTTTGCCCACTCGGGCCGCGATAATAGGTAAGGCGTAGTCCCGAGGTTGCTAAAGACCTTCGCCGGTTTTCGGCTTGGGCAGAAAGAAGTCCACAGACCGGCAATCAACGCGCCCTTTTGCTTGGCTTCTTCCAGCAGTTCCAATGACCCGGATGCATAGGACCAGCGGTCCTCGCGGCCTTCCGCCGAGACGGAAAAATTCCAATCGGTCATCGGGTCGAGACGTTTTCGCGATGTGCTTGATCACGGCGGCCAATAGCGGCTTGGGCCTTCTCCGACATATCAGAGGTGTTCATTCCGGATAGCTTTTCGTTATGTGACATAGAGTGCCTCCTGGCAAGTTAATTTTCGGATATTATTTGTTGACCGCAGTTGGGTTTTGCGTTTTTCGACAAAGGCGTTCACGCCCTTCCCTTGAATCTTCGGTTTGCTGAGGTCCGCGATCACTTCGCGTGAATAGGCAATGCTGTCTTGCATCCCGTCACGGGCCGTACATGTCCCGTTCAGCAGCGTTTCGTGGCTTGAACCGCCCGACGGCGTACGCCGCACGCTCTTCGGCCCTTTTCCCTCGCTTTCGCCATCAGCTGGTTCCGCGGGGTAGACCGCGTTGACGCAACCATCGACAGGCGCCTATCGGCCAATGATGGTGCGGCCTTGAAGCATTCAGTTCTTGCGCGCAAGGCGCCCGATATAGCCGCGACAGACGCTGTACGCCGCCGATGCCGCAGCAAAAAAAGCCGACCTTGAAAACTTTCGGGCGAGCGAATTTTCGCCTGCTCTGACGCGAGGATAATGTCGCAGGACAAATGCCGTTTCAAAACCACCGCCCATGGCAAAACCGTTCACGCAGCGACAATGGTTTTTCAAGGTCAAACCGCGAAAGACAGACCGGCAAAGCCGCTGGCGGGCAATCCGTCGCCTTGGACCCGAACGCTGCGGTTGGCTTTCCATGGGTCCGTTCCCCCGCAAGAAAAGGCCTGTCCGCCCGCCCCCGTGAAAGAACGGCGAACCCAAGATCCCTGATCCGCTGCAAACGCGTCCCAGCAGGCGGCCATTCATTTGGCAATGTCCACATGCACGGCCATTGTACACCCTCGGGCCGGTTTCATGGGTCACAACAAGGATGTGAACCCTTCTTTTCGTATGATATATTGATAAGCTCTAACCTCGCCTCCGGTGTCGATTTCAGTGAACTTTCCGCCAATTTGCCGGGCAAGATCGCGGCAGCAGCTGCGCTGGCGGAATTCGGCGTCATTTGCACCCAACAGCTTTTTCCATCACGTCCAGTACGGCCTGCCGCGGCGCGACCATGTCGCCAATATGAACATCGGGCCACCTTTGTCGGCGGGCCAGCCATAGCCGTCCAGCCAGACCACATCGATTGTAGACGGGGCGCTTGCGCCCTTGTTTTTCCTCGAGGATTTTGGAACCGCCTCGTTGATCATCGGAGAGATACAGACTTCAAATGATCTCCTCTTGCGACATTTGGCTTGCTTTGAGCGCCGGATTCCCTTGATGCACGCTGCAACGACTCCGACGGGGATCGGGCGGCGGGTTTTCGTTCCGTATCAAGAAACCGCTTGGGTTTTTTTCTGCCACGGCGGTTCCATTTTCACAACAAGCGCGTCAACGGATCGGTTTTCAGTCTTGGCCCCTTTGGACGCACCCGATATCCAGACCGGCAAGGTCGGACCTCTGGAACGGCCCCATCTTGAAACCAAAGGCTGTTCAGCGCGGCGTCCACAATCCACTGGCATCAAGCCCTTGTTGCAGCAAGCTTGTTCGCCTGTTTCTGGCGCGGGGCAAACAAAATGCGGTTGCCGACAAGGCCGGGGCAACGCCGACCAGCACTGCGATCTTGTTGAATCTTGGCCGCCCAGATTCCATCGAGGTCGGCACACGTCATCGGCGGTGTGTTTCGCGGCGCACGATTTCCAGCAGTTTTTCTCACGTTTCGCAGGCGAGAAGAAATGTCGCCCGAAATCAACGTCCTTCGGGCGGTTGGTCATTCGCCGCGATGCCTCGTCGATGTTCAACGCTGATGTACCGTCGCAAGGATCGCGCCGGGTTTCATCACGCGGTCCAGCTCAGTGAAAATCTTTGCGCTCAGCTCCATGTCTCGAACACAGCTTCGATCACCAGATTCACAGTTCCGCCAGGGCAAGCGAGTTCCAGGCTTGCCGTCGAAACGGCCATCCGGCTTCGACTTCATCTTGCGGGAAACGGCGCCCTTTGTCCACTGCTGCGCTGATAGTTTGCCGCGCACGACCTTCAACCCGCCGTCCCCAGTGCTTCTTGTGTGGTCTCGACGCATGTGACGGGCACTGCCTGCGTTGGCAAAGTTCATCTGTCGATGCCGCCGCCCATCGTGCCCTGCGCCGATGATGCCTACAGATTTGATCTCGGCGCCGTTTGGTGTTGGCGGGCAGGTCCGGGACCCTCCCACGCGCTTTGCCTTGCAGCACCAATAATAGCACCAATTTCTGCGTCGGTTGGGGTGTTTCATAGTCCCTTCTTTCTTTCCGGCCCGATTGGTGGGCCTTTATGGTTTCCAGACAGGCCGCGCGATCGCACGGCGGTCAATTTTGTCGGTGGCACCAGGTCAAGGACCGTCCCTGCAACCACAGTTTTCGGTATCTTGGAATTTAGCCAGCCGCCCCGTCGAGTGCGCTGCCATATCCGCTTGCGTCAACGGCTTGCCATCGCGGGTGCTGGACAGACGCCCCGACGACTTCGCCCAACCCGGGATCGGGACAGAAAACGCGGCAGGCCTCGATCCCATCGGGGTGGGTGGTGCAACGCACCTTTCACGTCAAGACAGGCATGTTTTCCACCACCGCGAATAATGATTGTTTTTCTTGCGGTCGCAGGATCGTGATAAGCCTTCGCGTCGAGACACCCAGATCAACCGGTGCGCAGCAACCATCTGCATCGTCCTCTTTGGTTGCTTTCGGCTTTTCAGTAGCACCGCATGTTGGGCGGGGCTTTTGACGGTAATCTCGCCCAGTTCGCCCTGTGGCCAGCATCGTTCCCTTGTCATCCCAGGAAACCGGAACGTTTTGCAGCGCGGGTGCAGCTTGCCAGCGGCAATCGGGGCGCTTGTTTGTATCCTCGCCGACCATGCCGGATGCCAAAGGGCGTTGGTCTCCGGTCATGCCCCCAGCCGGCGCGTTCCAGGGCGGGGAATTGCCCCTTGAGCTGCGCCACCTGGCCCGCAGGGCCGTTTCGCCCCACCGGCCCCTAGCCAGCTAGCGTCGGCAGCGTCCTCGCCCATGCGTTTCGCGGCCCAAGCAGTCACAGATGCTCGGCACACCTAGAAAACGGGTCACGCCTTCGCGGTGAACCACGCCAACCGCTTCTTCGCATCCCATTTTGCAGCAGCGAAATCTTGGCCACGCGGTGCAGCTAGCAAAAACAGCGGGTTGCGTCCGAGTGGACTGGAACAACGGTGTGACGATCAATCCCGACGGGCGCGGCGCGGGCGGCGCACCGGGCTCGGGGGGCGTAACCAGCGGGGCGGCGACCGCCTCAAACAAGCCAGCTGAACCGCGCTCAGCGCGCCACGGTGGGTTTGGACCACACCTTTCGGCCTTGCCCGTCGTGCCAGAGGAACTACATCACCGCAAAAATCAATCGTCGTGTCCAGGTCAACACCCTCGAGCAGTGTCGGCCAGCCTTGCATCAACCGCCGAAGCTTGCGGGCCCCATGTCTTTGCCATCGCGCACGCCGATCAGACGCAGCAGAGGTCATCGACACGGGCATCATCCGTTTCAAAGCGGGGACCATCGGCAAAACACGTCTTGGCGCCGCTGTCTTGCGCGCATAGTCCAGTTCCTCTGTCGTCCAGCGCACGCGTTCACGAACACCACCACCGCACGCAAAGAAGGCGACGGCAAGGGTTTAACATCAAACAACAGTTCGGATTAATTGCGCATCGCGATGCCGACACGGTCGGCCGGCCTTGATACCAAGGTGTCGCCGCAGACCCGTTGGCAATGCGGTTCACGTCGGCGCAAAATCATCGTAGGTCCGCGTTCAACCTGATAGAACCAGCAACTCCGCCGCGCGTTTATCGTGAATCTCGCGCTCGCCTGAACGAGGCCCCCAAGGTTTTGGGGATATTCTTAATGTCTATATGACGCCAAGAAGTTTGCTCCTCGGCTACCTCGAACGTCGGGTTTGTCGAAACCACGGTGGCGAATGGCTTCCTCGGGGGTCATTGCGGTCATATGCAACCGGCCCGCAGACAGCATAGATACAACATAGTGGGTGGCATTTCGTCCTCGCCTTTATCGAGCCTGTTTGGCCGGACACTCCTCCAACGATTGTCCGCGACTCTGATGTCTGAGCCTATCGTTTAAAATCCCAACTGCAAACCATGATGGAACAATGTTTCCGAAACTGACGTTTGACAGTTTTACGCGCACCAAGCCCCCCGGCTGAACGCGGCCCTACGTCTTGGCGAAAACTGAACATGAATGTAGCGGTAAAAAAGCCTTCTTTGGCGAAACCGAAAGAAGGCCCAAGGGCACCTGCATGTCATTGAAACATGGCGTCCACTTGGCGCAGCGGTGGCGGGTTCGCGCCTGAATATCGCGCGCGTTACGTGCCGAACGCTGCGCTGATCAGCTCGGGCAGGCGGGTCGCGGGCGGCGTATTGCGACTGCGCGGCTGCGCACCACGCATCAATACCGTCATGGCCCACCCCCGGCAAGTTTGCCCAGTTGCACGGATTCGAAGCAATATTTTGCCGGGCGCGTGGCTGTGCTGATCCATCAGGACAAAATCCCCACATTTGCCAACAACCTCGATCAAATCCGGTATCGAGCTTGCGTTGCCGGCGGTGTTGCATTGGCAAAAGCAGAACGCGCCTCTCGGCCGTGGAACATTCCCCAGCCGACGACAGCATCGCGGACCATTCCGCATGATCCCAAGGGTTGCAACGCCGGACCTCCCGGAACCGTCGTTGCCAAGGATCAACTGGTCCAACCTTGCCAAGCTCGCGCGCGGTATTCAGGTCAGCAAAGCGGCGCGCTCATTTCCGTTATGGCACATTCTCGAGCGCGCTTTGCACCCTTCGCACAGACAGAATGATCTGTCGTCGGCCAGGGCGGAGTGGTCCGCCATTGATGTGCCCCACGACATCTGTCCCCGTCTCGAGCACCAATATCGGCGTCGATCAAACCCGATCCGGGATCGAGGGGGCCGCCAGTGTGGATCGTGCTTTGATCCCGTAATTTGCGCGCCCATCCCACCATCTTTGCGCGCCGTTTTGGCCATCCTTGACGGTGCCCAGACCGACCTCGCCCAAAAAGGTCACGCCGCCTTGGCCACTGGCAAAGGTCCTTCTTTCGACCATGCCGTGTTCAATAACAGGGCCCTGCGGTGCACCTTGACGCCAGAGGGGCGGAAATTTTCGTACCAGCGCTGCGACGCAATCGCCATCGCCTTGAGGCGCGATTCCTGGGGCGGCCGGCATATGTACCTCGCCGGCTGAAATGAGCGCGTGACCTCCCGCCGTGTCGTTGAAATCGTCCACACCAAGTTGTTTGTTGGCGCGGCCGTATAAATCAACCCCACCGGAGCACATGCTGTCAATCAGGCGGGGGCCGAGTGCCGCGCCATGGGCGTCGACCTCTGTCGAGCCCCAATCGCAAATCCATATCCGTGGCATAGCCCCATTGCGTGATCTTGCCGTTGAATGGCGAATCAGACAATGCCACGTCGGCTATGGGCTCTTCCATCTGGCGGTCAGGTCATCCCATGTTTACGGATCACGAGTTTTGCAGAGGTGTCTGACATGAAGATCGCCTTTTCAAGCAGCATCAGTTTCATTTGAACGCTAACAGAAAATTAAACCGATCAAGGACGAAACGCTTGACATAATACATTTGTGCACAAACAATAATAGAGATCTAGCGATAAGGACAAGCCCATGACAACGCGCCGCTGCTATAACCCAAACCTTTCCCGATCCCGCGGTGTCTTTGCCGAACGGTGACCGAGGTTTCAGCACTATAACCGAACAGCCTGTTTCCGCTTTTCGCATCACCCCGATCCATCCTTCGAATTCCGTCTCGGCGAGGTTTGTTAATGATTGGGTTGCCGAAATGCACCGAAAAAACGCGGTGTTTCAGAGCCTATTCTATCGCGTCGCCATCATGGGACGAGGGGGTCGGAATTCTAACTCTATCAAAGTATCTGACGGGCCCGCTGACCCAGCATCGCAAAAGCTCAAGTGGCGACACCGTGTTAATGCGGCGCAAGCCGGACGGGGAACGCTGGTGAATGACCTTGCTGCCCGAAAAAACGCAGTGGATGGTTTGCGACAGGCAACCGGCATCGCACCGTTCGCCTCGTCATCCGCGACCCCGAGACAATATGAAAAGTTCGACGATCTGAATCCTGTGTCACACCTGCCGCACCGCGGAGAGTTTGACGCTATGGCCGGCAGAACTGGTTCCAGCCTCAAGGCCGATCCGCTGGTCGCGATTGGCGCAGCGAATTGACCCTTGTATGACACGCTGACCCGCGAGCCGTGGCCGCGGCGAAGGGGCCGGCAAAACCGATCGGGATGACGTCGGGCAAGATGTTCCGCGACCTTGGCCTGCCTCGATCCACCCGGACATCGACCGCGGGATGATCCCTGCGGGTCGATGGCGAGCTGAAACGAACACCAAGGTCGCGCTTGAATCCTTTGGCCTGGTCGAGGGGGCCAACAACCGCCCTGCCAGTTTTGTGGTCGAAAAAGCCTTTGGGTCGGCTGAATGGCAAATGCGAATGATTTGACAGATGGGGCTTAGCCGAACTTCTATTCGTTATAACCAAAACAGTTTCCCCGGAAGCAAAGGTGACCAAAATGACACTGACCGCGACGACCGCTCGATCAAGCACTTAGCGCGCTGGGCCGCAAAGGGCCGGTGGTCGATCCATCGGGGGGCACCGATTGGTTCCCCGACGCACTGGCGACCGTCCGGTGACCGGTTGAACCTGCTTGGAACATTTACCCGCCTGCCAGAACTGCGCGGGGTCAGCCAAAACCGCCAAGGGCTGGCGCATCGGCGCTGTCGACACATGGCGGACCATCATCCGCGCCGCCTGCCCGCCGCCTTTGACGGCTGAAACTGGCGCACGCGACGTCGGGTCGATCCAGATCCAGAACGCAGCACCATTGCGGGCACCTGTCAACCTTCGCCCGCCGCCCGAACGGCGTGCCGCCCCTCTGACGCTGGAGGCCACGGTTGAACTGCGCAGCGCGACGACACGGGTGTTTGCCTTTGTCGCGTTCCTGCAGGCGTGGCGCCAGACCGAGCGCGCCCAGAAGAGCCTTTGTTCGGCGGTGCAATATCCCGACCCCGCCCCGTCAACAGCCACAAGCAGTTTTCGTCAAGCTAGGGCGCGGAAATACTGGTGATTTCTATCTGCATGGTCGCGGTTCTGGCAGAGGTCAACGACGTACGCCTGACCGATATCCATCGCCATCGGCGCGGCCTCGCCGTCGCAACAGCGCTGACACACGCTTCGCAGATCATTTGCGGGGCTTGCGCGCTTGCGGACGTGCAAACCGGATGATGGCTGATCTGACACAATACAATCGCTCACTGCCAATCACGGATGTGCGCGCCAGTGCCCGACTACCCGCCTTGACGCAGCGCCACATTGATCCCCCGCGCTGTCACGCTTGCTTTGAAAGGGGTCATCTGATGGACAAACCGACCATGACGAAAGTGACGTTGTTACCCTGAACCGGTGACATTGGCAGGTCAACCCCTGCCGGGGGAAGCGGCTTTCTTACGCTTTGCGCGAACGACTGGACCGCAAGGATGTCAAGATAGGCTGCAACGCCGGCGACTGCGGGGTCCTGCACTGTGCTGGTCGACGGCGCCCTGTCCCTTGCGCCCTGCTTGATGCCCGTGCAACCAAGCCGTGGGCGACACGGTAAGACGCTGGCAGGGCTGGTAAAAAACTGACCGTGACGCCAAAAAAGCGTTGATGCAAAGCTTTCACATCACCAAGCGGCGCAATGCGGAAATTTGCACGCCGGGATGAATGGTCTCTGCCGTGGCACTATTGAGCCGACCCCCCGCAACCGGAAGCCGCACAGGTGCGCAAGATGCGCTTTGGCGGGGTGCTGTGTCGCTGCACCGGATATTCGCAAGAATTATCGACGCAGTGGTGGGCGCCACGGCCGCCGCCACGCTGAACTGTCGCAATCAACCGAGCTTGGCCAGCCCCGCACGGGCGGCTGGACGGGTTGGCCAAGGTCGATGGATCAGAGGCGTTCGGCGATGACGTTGCCCCGGCAGGTGCGCTGGTTGCGCGGGTCATCCGGTCACCCATCCCCGGCAACATTACCTTGACGACCTAGAGGCTGGCGCATGTGGTCATTCCCGGCCTCCATTGGCGTCCCTGACTCCAGTGAATGTGCCCGGCCTGAAGCCTTTGTGTGATGCCCGTTTCAATCGACCGCCCGTTTTTGCCGTAACCACGTACGGTTTTCGGGGCGAGGCGGTCGCCCTGCAATCGTGGGCGAGGCAGAGCGGTGAACGCCCTTGATCTGGCCACATTCCCGATCAAACTGGACCCCGCAACAGCGCTTTCGGACACAAGGGAGCAACCGCCCCCGACGCGCCCGCAGCTGTTCGAAGATCGCAAGGGCAAAACATATGTGCGGCGGTTTTGTGCGTGCGGCGATGCGGAGCTGCCCTTGATGTTGCCGAATTCACGGTCGAGGCGCTACACAACCAGCTTTGTCGACCACGGTATAATCGGAACCGGAAGCCGGCTTTGCCGAAGTGGTGGCGGGCGCATCCATGTTCACGCCTGCACCAAGCCCCCGGTATGGAACCTGCGAGGCGCTGGCCGCGATCCTTGCCGGCCGATGGCTGATATTCGCATCGTGCGACGCAGTGGGTGGGGGCTGGGTCGAAAATTGATTTTGTCGTTGCAGCCCTTCATCGCCAATTGCTGCACTGAAAAACGGGCCGCCCCGTAACGTATGACCTATAGCCGCCGTCGAGACGATGCAATCGACCACCAAACGCCACCCCGCGCAGATCACGATCAAGGTCGGGGGCCAAGGCCGGATGGGACGCTTTCCGGGCTACGCTTTGACGGGATTTCAACACGGTGCTTATGCCCAGTTGGGGCCCCGACTGTGGCCAACCGCGTGCCAGTCATGCCTCTGGCCCTTATTAATATCCCCGACTACCCGCGCCCGCAGCAGGGCGGTGCACACCCATTGCCCACCGCAGGCGCCTTTTTCGCGGTTCGGCGTGCGCAATCGGCCATCGCTCAGGAAAACCGCCTTTGATCTGTTGGCAGAAAAGCTGGGGCTCGATCCGCTCGATTTTCCGCCTGAAGAACGCATTGGCGAATGGGTGCCACGGTCTGCGGTCAAGATCTTTGATCAAAGGGGTCGGCATCGCCCCCTGCCCTTGAGGCGCTGCGCCCTGCGTGGAGAATGCCAAAGCCGAATGCGCCAGTTCAACGCGCGACAATGATACGTGAAACGCGGCGTTGGGATCGGCGGGGGCATGGTACGGCTGCGGCAAATACCTCACTGCCGAAACCCGTCGACGATTCTGTGCGGGCGTGCGGGCCCGATGGTACAAGTCGTTCTGCACCAAGGCGCGATGGACCATCGGCAGGGTCCGAAACACGGTCAACCCGCAAATCTTTTGCCAAACAGCACTTGGCCTGTCGGTTGAAGGCATCGAAATCCTCGGCGCGAACGATATCAACTGCCGGACGCAGGCAGGACCTCTGCCCCTCGCGGCAGACTTTTGTGTCGGGCAATGCCGCGCTAAAACAGGCGAGGCGCTGCGGGCCGAGATTCTGCGGCAGGTTAACGCGGGTCCCACAGCACAGATTAACGGCGCAAGGCGGGCGGGTTTACGGTCACCGACGCGGGCCAATGCGCACAGCTTGATCTGTCACGGCCTGCGCGACAGACGATGGCTATGTTCTGCGCGCCGAAAAAAGCTATGATCCCGCCGTGCAGCCCGTTGGATGAAACGGGCAGGGCGTTGCCTATGCGCAATTCGGTTACGCCGCGCATCTGGTGGTGGTCGATGTGGATATCGGCCTTGGTCCTATGCCGCCCGCTGCGCTTTGTCGCCGCCCATGACGTGGGCCGTGCGATCAAACCCGTGCGTCGAGGACAGGTGCAGGGGAGGGCATCGCCCAAGGCTTGGTATGGCGCTGATGGAAGAATAATCCCGGCCGCACCGAAAACCTGCATGACATCTGATGCCGACCATCGCGATGTCCCCCCGATCGAGACGCTGACCTGAGGTGGCGATGCCACGGCCCCTACGGCGCGAAAGGGTCTGGGAGAACATGTGGCTGATCCCCACCGCCCCCCGCGAATCCTGAACGCATAAACCATGCC
>Ga0163217_1078236_pt1 | contig 19377 bp, 13 predicted proteins | sample SynspAceP_FD_185933 | JGI IMG/M metagenome (GOLD analysis project Ga0163217, IMG submission 185933) | Saline lake microbial communities from Ace Lake in Antarctica - Synechococcus sp. Ace-P (PacBio error correction) | ecosystem: Environmental > Aquatic > Non-marine Saline and Alkaline > Saline ...
CAAGAGAGAGATTAGGTCAGTTTTGAATCACGAACCTCATCATTAAGCTCCATAATTTGCATTTATAATAAACCTGCGAAGCTATTTTTTTCCCATCCGATACTAGATCTGCTATTGCCAAGACCCTCCGGCCTTCAGAAATCCACTCTCATGAATTTTTCTTTTGGTGTTTTCAATCGTAAACAGCAAAAAGTATTCCCAAATTTTTTTTTGGTAAAGTAAACCTATTGAATATCGGAAGTAAGGAAAAAGCTCGGTCAAGCGGGATCCAATAAACCAAAACTTATCCTTTAAAACTAGTCTTTGAGGGAAACATAAGGTTTCGGCTTGGTACACAACTGAATTCTCGTTCACTAACAGGCCTTCCGTAAAAAAATAGGACTGCCACCAAAAAGAATAGATTTTCCGGCATGAAATAAAGATATTTGTCCTTAAACTATAATAAATCCTTTTAAAAAAATAATTAATTTTAATTAACAAACGGCTTAAGAATCAAATTTAGGCAGTTTGGTTTTTTGATTTTTGGGTAACTCAACCTTGCTAATTTTTTCTCCCTGTTATAATATTCATCCAAGCCTGATACTGAAGACGGTGGTCTAGTTGCATTCAAATCTAAAGATCCATCCTCTTCGAAGCCCTACTTCATCCACAAAAATATGGTCAATGTTTTTCCAATTACTAACACAGTCCCTGATTGACTTTTAAGGTTGCGTTTCGACTACAAGAGCAGGCCAACTTTAAGCGGACTACTCCTTCACAATATGGGGCTTGAATCTGAAGAAATAATTCTTCAAAAAGCAGACCTGTACCTTCAAATTCAGACCCTCCCAACTAAAGCGGCTGTCCAATGTGCTTCTTAAATAGAATTCGAAGTGACATGATTCAATGGTGAAAAACCCCGTTTTCGAGATATTTTTTCCAAATGTACTCGCTTCACAGTGTGAGGTCGAAAAAGAATTCCCCACCTAAAGAGGGATGCTTCCAATGTGAAATAACCCTGTGAAAATGGAGCCACGTTTAGTGAGTCCGTTTGAAATTTATTGTGCCTAATCAGATTGAGACTTTTATACCTGAAAGACAATTAATAAAATTTCTCCGATAGAATGAGTCGGCAAATTAAAATCTCACCCGATCAAAAATGCTTCATCATTTTTGCAATTGCTTTCTTCAATAGAGTCACAATATTGAATTGCAAGCTGATCAATTAATGTTTATCAGGGTAAGTTTTTTGATAAATTTGTAGTTGGCGGATTTGCAACCATTTTTTCAAACATTTCTTCAGGAGGTAAGATTTTACGCACACTGTTTGGTCACTCAATACTCAAGCATGTTTTTTTTCCAATGAATGAAATAACCCAATCCATGGTTGGTTGGTGAAATGCTCGCAGGGAACGCCTTAATCGAAAATGATTTTCATAAAAACCCGTTTTACGACTTTCTCCAATTTGATTAAAAATTACTTTAAAATCATCCATCGGAAATGTAATCAGAGAGTATTTCGCAAATGATAATTCGTTTTGGCTGGACTGACCATCTTTGGCATATCGGACTTCAAAAGCTAGTGGTGAAATCTTTTGGTTTAGTTTGAAAATTGAGTTCATTCATGACCAATGTGGTTTTTATATTAAAAAAACAGATTTATTTTTGGGAGAATTGGAAGGCTTTATACATCTTTTTTGATCTGAGTAGTTTTCTCCTCAAGATTAGATGCATAATTCAAGGGTTGTTTCGTAGCATTTCCATGCTGAGATTTGAATTTGCTCTTTTTAATCTAGCCAACTCTTTATCACTTGAGAAATGTTTCTGATCGTATTCAATTTTCAATCGATCTTTCTCAAGCTGGGCTTTTCCTCAATTCTTCCTTAAACACAAGAATGATTCAGGTGGTGGTCCTTCATAATCACATTGTTCCCTTCTCGGACCATACCATATATAAATTACAAAATACGTGGCCCATTTGTTTAAACCAATTATTTTAAAGAGACAATTCCTTCAGTCTAAGTGAAGATTTGACCTGTCATCCAGAGGATCCTTCCGATAAGAGATACTAGCTGCTTCGCAATGTTCCTCTGGTGTCCAAACAACGACCCAATGGATGTCTTTTGTCTGAAGATTCTTTTTTTGGGTCCGGAGTTGACAAGTAGGCTGGAAGCAATGGTGTATCGGTCAGAAGAGGGTGCAATTGTATTTAACTCCTTATTTTACTTGGAAGCCCACTCTGGCAGCAATGATCGTGACAATCCTTCAACAGCCCCCTAGCTGAAGCTATCCTTGCATGGGAAACCCATCCGGTCTGAAACAAGCATACAGTATGAATAAAACCACCGAAGCTGTAATCTGATTTTTTTCAAACCTTTTCAGGCAAGCTTGAAGAACGCGAACTGCGTCCAAAAAATTTTAATGTCATCTCTTTTGAAAATCCGAATAGAAATACGATGAAGGCTTCAAATTAATTGTGCCCTGGGCAATAAACCCACCCGTCAATCAACTTTCTGGAAGAGTGGGAATACCATCAAATCTAAGGAAACATCCAAGCCGTGGTGCCTTCACGCACTTTTAGAATATAAAAAATAGATTAGCTCCTTTGAAGAAAGGTCATGCGGCTATTGCTTTTCCAATCCCAGAATTCCCCCCAATAATTACAATGTTTTTTATCTTTCATACAATCATTAGAAGTAAGTTTTTGTGATGATTTTTGTTGAAATAGCCGAAAAAAAAATCGGATGGAAATCCGTTTTATGTTGGCTTAGTTTTAGTTTTAATTCTTAATTTCTTTGAGTTCGATGTATTTCAAGAATTCCAATCGAGTTTGCTCACGGTTGAAATTTCCTGAGTAAAACGAAGTCACAGTGGAACTGTTTGGTATCCTGAACTCCACGAGAACTCACACACATGTGGTAGGATCCAGATCACCGCTACATCTTCCTGTACCGCAAGGCTTCTTAAGGTTCGGTTCCAATTTGCATGGTGAAGACGTTCTTGCACTTTGAAAGTCTTTTCGAAATAATATTGGACAATTCCTATTGATTTATAGAAAGACCTATTTACGTCACCCCACTTTGAAATGTAAGGCGACAGACTTTACTAATTGGCACAAATGATCTCCCAATGTTGAAGGAAAGTGATAATCCTTCCTCCACAAGCCTTTCCTTGTACTTGGTATTTATTCTTCAAAAGCCTTTTGCCGCAGGCTTATTTTTTTAGGGTTTATCCGCTAAATACCTCTTTCACATACCATTTGTTAAGCTACACGATGAGGTGTGCCCTTGAGACTGTCATCGGGTAAGATCCAGTCCCATGATGTGGCATGATCTCGCGAAAAATGCTTTTTCATTAATTCAATTTGAGTTCCATCATCCATTTCAAATGCATCCACTCTAAGTGGATTTTCAAATGATGGTCCCTACGTGCTCTTCTCTATTTCCTCAAAAAGAAAGAGTTGAAATCTTAATTCCATTGTATTCAACAAAGTTTCTTTCTGTTTCTATAAAGTCGAATCTTTAATTCGAATCTCCGGATTCAATTTTTTTTCCTCTCAAAAATATTCCAAATAACCACTGCAATATTTCAGCGGAAGGTTAAGTTGATTGAAATTCAATCGGTACCAATTTAAGTTTTTGGTGGTCAAATTTATTAATACGTGTTCCTTAATCAGTCAGGTCACTCAGAATTTCCATGTCATAGACAATAACCGGATCAAGGGTCAATCTCACCAAAGTATTCAACAAACAAAATCATAGTTGTGTCCATGGTAATTGGGAATTGTTTACATTTCCCGAAAAACGGCCTGAATTTCTTTCTCTTCCTCAAGAAGGATTATTTAATCTATTGTGCAGGCATTGAAAATGCTCTTTTCTGAATACGGAATACCTTTCATTGGAGGTTGAACCCTATTTTTTTTATGTTTTTTGTTTAATTATTTTTTAAATTTCATAAACAAGAAATTAAGCGCTCTGTTATTCAATGCATTATCCCTGATTATATTTGCAAAAATACAGATAATATTTGGCACAACGCCATTCGCTTGATACCGTGTACTCTTCCCAAACCCACTTTAGTATTCCAAAGGTTCAATTGCCATGATTAGGATTATTTGTTTACAAAAGGATATCCTAGGATTCAAAATAAGTCCTAGAAATAAAATCTTAGCATTATTATCTTTTTGAGGGTAACAGCTTAATTAGAGTTACTTCTTTCTTCTTATCAGTAATTACTTCTTCTTAAATAGTCTTTCCACTGTTCATTCAAGCGAAGGCTATTCCCATTCCAACTGAATGGATCCCATTCTGGAATCTACTTGACATGATTAATGTCTGATGGGGATTTACCTTCTGAAGAAATCTTGCATTACGCCTAACTCAAGGTTGGCAAAAATGGATGAGAGTTTGAAATCCCCCTTGCTTACAATTATTGATTTCAAGCCTTCCCTCCACTGAGCGAAGACTTTGATAATTGGACCTCAGTGAAAAGACAATCCCTTCTAATTCGGTTGTACTCATGGAAGGAACTCTGGAGGACTAATGGCAAGCAAATTTTCCAACCGACCAGAATCTTTCCAAATGCAGCTTGGGTTTTTTAAAACTGGAGAGACCCTATAATCGGCAGAACATGGCTATCATTGCGTTTGAATGGAACTGGAAAAAGGTGTTAATGAATCAGGCCTAGAAACCGTGCTATTGTCATTCACGGAGCAGATTACGCCAATGGGCTTTGCCAAAAACCAATGGAAGACTCGGAAGAAGCCTAGGTTGTCCGGCAATTACCTTCCGAAACTATCATCGGAAGTATTGATCTATAAAAGATGGATCCCTACTTTTTATTTTTGGATAGATGACAATTACCCTAAAGCAATCAATTCTGAGCAAGCCTTAGTTTTTACTTCTGAGCGCGTTCAAAGCGCTTCAATCCCGATTATAAGACATCTGAATCTGAAATTTGCTTCACTTGAATCAGCCCAGAAAGTCAAATATATACTATCACAACTGGGATTTTCGATCCAATTTTACCATTCCTCAGTTTGTTGATGCATGGCCTTTTGTTTGGAGAATTTTCTCATCCGGTCCAAGACTGATCCTTTAGCAAGAATTTTCGCGAATTTATCTGGATTTTTTGAATCGAATACAAACCATGAACTAAATGCTCTGGATTCACGATCGAAAAGGACCGCGGGCTGGTGTTCATGAATATAATATTGTATTCGTTGGGAAACATAAATTTGAACCAGACCTAAGAATTAGTCCACCTGTTTTTGTCGAATCAATAGGGGAAATTTTTTCTCCGCTTTTTAAAGTTTCCAATCCACATTTTTCCACATTCAAAGGTTCTCCATCGCTAATATTACTTCCATATTCTTTCGACTCAGATAACTTTTGTCCTTTTGGACCGCTGGTATTTTTCATCGTGCCATGATAGAAGAGGAAATATTCCAATATGGGGCTGATGCAATGTAACTCATCGGTGCGGTGAAAGTCGGTGACTCGTTGTATTCTTTTAACCAACAATTACTTTTGCTGAAAAAGTTGTGTCAGATTTTTTCATATAACCAACTGGTAATTTCGGCAAAGTTTACCAATCCATTTCTTGTTCCATCAAAGCTCAGGCATCCATCTGAGCCGCTCCATATTGAATAGACGCCAATATCAATCAAGTTCTTGTGGGATTTATAAATTGAGCGGACTCTGCAACTAATGATCCAATCACGCCCCATCTGGATTCATTCCCGTTTGATTCTGATATTTTCTTTAACCAACTAGCATGGTGGAGTCAAAAAGTGTTGGATCTACATTCATAGGAGTTTCATAAAAATTCCAAAGACCAATCGCTTTTCGAATAGGCAGGAATAGCCGCATGAAGTTGACCCACATCAATAGACCTTCAGCTGCCTCGTAGGTCCATGTCAGTGTGTCATTTTTTTTTGTATTTCATATAAATTCTCAATTGCCTTTTTTTTCCCTGACCATACAACTTTGATGGGTTTTTAAGTTTGGATAAAGTTAGTACTCTACAGATTCCCACATTTGCAATTTCTGCTAACATCTGCAGAGAAATTCCCCGCTTGGTTTTCTCTTCAAATTTCCAGTTGGATCTAAGGAAGATGGATTTACTTTAAACCTTTTTCAAGGTCATGACTAAATTAAAAAATCCATCCGTGAGCAAAAGTTCAAGATTCACCTTTTTTCATCAGAGGTCATATTAAACGAAACTACTTATTCTTTTCTCAGGATGCGTTGACATATTATAGAATTTGGAATAAGATTATACAATCTTTAGGCTGTGTAATCCATCGAAATTTCGAATCCTCAAATATACAGCATCTCCTCACCAATTTAGAAAGAAGACCATTTTTAGCCAAATCTTCCAAATAATCCCTATCAAGCCGTAAATACTTTGAATCTCCTTATACATAGTCCGTACTAGCCAAAAAACAGTCTTTTTCAACCCGTTAAATGTTCAGCTCCCAGTTCATCTGTTGAGATCAATCTTCGATGGTTTGAAAAACCAGATAAATCCCAATACAATTAATGAATGACTGCGCGCTAACTATAACTAAATAGTTATTATTGCGATTTTCATAAAGGAATTTTTTGATGGTAAGTAAAAACTAGGCAAGTTCATGCAGTTCTTGATTACAGCTAAAAAGCTTTTCTGAAGTAATCCCATTACTATTTCAGGCATTTAAATAAATGAATCGACAAAAATTATTTTAACAAAATTTTCTAGGTGGTATATGTTTGGCCCAAAGAGAGATCGGCATATTATTAAACTTACGCTAGTTCGAAGGTCCATTATCACCATCCTCATCCGCCTGATAAATATCCGGTCGGAATGACCATTCCCATTGAGTCTGCCCAGAAAGTAAGATAAAGAAATTACAAACTTGGGATATTTCGAATCCAGTTTTAAACGATTTGCCTCTTTGTCTGAATGCTAGCCGCATCGTTTTAATAAGAATTCCCAGTTTGGATCAATTTTTAAGTAATAGCGCAGCAAAAACGGCCGGATTTTCCTATTACGAATACAACCGTGACTTAGGGCTCCGATCCTCTTTTTTTTTTTTTTTTTTTTTTTTTTTTTTTTTTTTATTTTTTTTTTTCAAATAGTGTTTCGCGATGGCGTATCATGAATATAAGACCTGAATGCTTTATTAGAAACATAAATTTCACTAACCCCAAGAAATTACTTCCTCCAGGCCTTTTTGCCGAACCATATACGGAAATGAATTTAGCTGACCAAATTGATCGTTTTTGGATCCACTACCTCTCCTGAACTGGTCACTACTTCCCATATTCTTTTTGGATGAGCCTAGTTTGAGTTTTCTCCTCACGAAGGCATAATCTCATTCTTAGTGATCGAATAGGAAATATTCCAGTAGGACTAAAAACGATATAACTCATCTCCTGCTGTGAAAGATGGGAGCTTCGTGGTAATTGCTTGCCTACAATTCACCGGGCTGAGAAGTAAGGTGTCTGCATTACTCCAAAAAATCCACATTGAAAATTTGCAATATTAACTAGACTAACTCACCAGTTTTGACGCGTATCTGGAAGCCAATCTTTAGCCGCTCTGAGGTTCACCGCAGCTTTATCCATCAGATCCGATGGGGGACGCATTCAAGGCTTGAGCGGTCATCCTTCCAATGGCGCCATCGACTCCATTCCATATTTTTTTTGAAAGGATTTGATCCCCAAGCCACATGGTCGAGTCGTAAAGCTTTCACTTATTAAGTGGATAATCATTCAGATATCCCCAAAATTTTAATGTTGTCTGAGCACAGAAATCGATTGATCTCTTCTTCCTAATTTAATGGTTTTATCATTTTTTGGATCCGTTTCAATTCAGCGTGTCTACTTTTTCGTCGCTCATCAAGGCTCTCAGTACCTTCTCTTCCTTTTTTGTACATGGCGAAGTCGGGATAAAGTTTTTCGAGTTGGTCTCGAATATGACCTGCCTTGTAACCTTCAGTGAGCAGCGCACCAAAGTCCACTTTCTTAGTTTTTTTGGATGTGATTTCCCAAATCAGATTTAATGAGAGCTGGATCAATTTCCCTAAATTTCAATGACGTGATAAATAAAAAGAACGCATCAACTCAACAACGGTTCTAATCAGCCCACATCTCCCGGATTATTTACAATTCTACTTTTTTTATTGGATTCAAAAGTTGCAGAAAAAACAACTCCATTAGCTCAATAATTGTAGTTCTTCGGAATTTAAACCCACGAATTGGGAATTGGATATATCTCAAATCGCATTTCATAGGCTATTCAGTAAGTATCCATTCCTTTGACCAGATTTCCTCAAAATTTCCGATTGACATAAAAGCGTTGAATTTCGTCGATACTTTTCAAGGAAGTCCTCGAATTTCAATATTTTTTTTTTTCTCATCCTGGCTGATCTGAATTCTAGCGGATCCTAATTTGATCAGTTATTTGAGAAGAATACCCATTTTGAATAAGCAATCCTACGAAATAAAATTATTAGAGCGAATAGACCGAGATGCATTACTATTGGACTTGAAAATCCTGATATTTTCTACCTAAAGTCATGCGGCCTTTCACATTTCCAGAAAGTCTCCATAAGCGATAAGTGGGATCAAATTTGGGCGCTAATCACAAAGTGGCCTTCGCAGGTTCTGGGTGTGTTTCAATAAAAAACCTCAAACCCCCGTAGCCTGCCGCCGCTCGAGCCAAGAAAAGGAGCAAACTCCCGCTGACCTCCACTCGAACCTCCCTGTCGGGCACCAGGCTGCTGTACAGAATGGGTAATATCAAAAACACACTGGGGCAGAATTGTCTCATAATTGGCAATCCACGCATATCCTACTAACTAATATGATAGCCAAAGAAAACCCACGCTCAGTCAAACAGACGTTTTCAATTTCGGCTTGACCTCACCTTGGCCAGGCATATTGCCATGTCTTCCGGTGGCATGACTGACCCCCTTTTAATTTGTTACTGCTTTACCCGTATTTCTGGCTAGGAGTAAATCGGTTTTGTCTACAAAGAAAATGCTGGAATCTGTAGGACATCAACCACTTCTGCCACCTCACAGCTTGGTAACTTTCGTGAATATCCTTGTCACTCAATGGAACCTGAAGCTCCTTTAAACCGACTCGTTGGAGCACCTCGAGTGCATTTATCCATACCAATACTTCTGCAAGTCCCGAGGAAGTTCGATTCGCTTTGTCAAATGAAGCCTTGAAGACCATAAGAAACGCATGCTGCTCAGCCAAGCTTTCCACTTTAGTGCCGATTCTCCAAACAAATATCAAAACTTTCTACGCACCAAGGGCCTGAAAACAACACCCGGCTTCTTCTGTCCCAACAATCACTGAAATAGTGATTTTCAATGATTATTTAATCAGTTCCTGTTCATCTTCTTTTGGTTATTCTCTAATGATCGGGACTTAGGAATCCTTGAGCATGCAGACAATCTCCGACTTCTCTGAATACGGGCCGTTTCCACCGGCAAACTGGAAAACATAGTGGCAAATAAGGTTTGATATATTCTAATGCATCCGAAGGACAAAATAGCTAGACCAACTCTAGCTAAAGATCGGCAAATCAATCAGACTCATCACCGATATTAAAGCTACTTCTTGGCTTCCACGCCTCCCCACTTTCGAGTAACTTCTGAAATTTTCTTAACCCTGTTTTTGACGCCAATGGGTAAGAAAATCAAAATTTCAGCTCCTCGCATCTGTTCACCACTACTGGAGATTCTCTACCCGTAATCGCTCCCACCATACAGCCTATTTCGACGTAAATGATGTACAATCAACCCGCTTTGACTTGATATTTTCTTATACTCCCGCCTTCATCAATTATCATAATGTTCCCCCTCAGTCATTTACAACCGTCGATGTCCGTAATTAGAAGCCCGAATGTTTGGCGGCCCGCTCAAAAAATTTCAGGGGACATTGCGAGTAAGTGGAGAATTATTTTTTTTTTCTGTTTCCATTGGATCGAATATAAGTCCAGTCTGCGTTGGCTCGAGATTTCGTACAACTTCCTGTTTCCGCTGCTACGTCAGAAAATCCAAGTCCACATCTGCACTATTATAGTTTTCTTCCCTTCATTTTCTGAAGCTGAGCCAACATCGCAATCATGAGGAAAAAGAGAAATCAGATGGCGAGAAATGGCAGCCTTGAGAATACTGAATATCCATATTCCCTTTTTTCCCCACTTTAGGAAGATTCCCGACAGAAGCCAGTGATTGCCACATAGCATTCTTTTCGATAGCCCGAGATCTAGCACATGTTTATTTACCCGTAAGAAGGCTATTCTTGTATGCCGTCCAAAATGGACAAAAATATATCCATTTCCTGCTCAGCTAAAGATTCTTCCCAGCCTCTCGGAAATTCCACTCATAGCAGATCAAAAATAACCTATTCGCCTGCGTCAGTTTCAAAGACATTTAAATCCATTTCCTCCTGCAGACCTCCAATAGGAGGCTTCATGCAGGAGTGATATTAATTTGTATTGTTTATCCGCTGAGTACGACACATCTTCGACAGGGTAGCTTACATTCGAAGTTTTTTACCATCGTACTCCGGCCATAGAGCCTGCGATAAATTTCCATATAAGATACTGCAGATCAACTCATCCGGCCTGAACAATTTCATCTTGTGTAGTCTGCCAAATTTCGAATAGCTTCTGACCGTCCATATCATGAACTCGGCCAAAAGTGGCGCGTTGAAAAACTCAGGAAGGCAGGCAGAAGTCTGATTTGTATCCCGATACAGTATCACGAAAAATCTACTTGCTGCATCAACGTCATAATCCATTAGAGAATGCCGAACGCATCTTCCATTGTACTAAGCCCTAATCTCACGATAGAACTTTTTATTTCCGATCAAGCTTTCATCACTTTCAATAATAGATATTGATCCACTCCAAAAGTGTGGGCTCAAGCGCGCGAATCAAGGTCCCCGAAGCAAATATTTAGTGATTCACCTTTCCCCTAACGTGAACATTCATGTGGAAGCTGAAAAAAGAAAGCACTGATCGAAAACCTCTTTAATTTTTGACAAGGTTCAATGTACTTACGAGGAGTCATGTCGCTGCATATTTGGAATACCCTGGGATTCGACCACCGGCAATGATAGAACGGAGGTTTAGGTTTCGCAAAGTTCTTTTTCGTGCATCATACAGCGATTCGCATTCCTCTGTAAATCTGCATGGACAAAACATCTGTTCCAATAAAGCCGTATTATCCCATCCTCAATCATGGGTATCAAATTTACCCAAGCCGGTTATTTTGGATCGTAAGTATGATTATCTTCCAAATCGCGCAAATCTACAATAAAGGCTAGGGCAGCAGCCTAGCCACTATACCTTATCCTCAATACAAATTTGGCCTTCCCCCCGGGGAAAAAAAAAAAGGGCCCCCCCCCCCCCCCCCCCTTCAATTGGTTTTTTAACTCTGGCTTGGTCCAAGCTCCACCTGATCTTCGATAGATGATCATTATTTCACGAATATTATCGTAATCAGAAAGCTTGATGTTAGCGAAGTTTGAGTCGGTGAAATCTAGTTCTTCTCTGGTTTACTCTCATGAGACAAAATTAGCCAAAACTATCTAATAATAAGGATAGGCATTTGTTATAAAAGGCAAAAAAAATTCATCCTGGCTTATTTTTTTTGGTTAACTTTCTACGCTAGAATTAAGAAATAATTTCAAAAAATAAACTGCTAGATTGAAAGAAGTGAAACTTAAATTAAATGAACAAAACATTTAACGAAGTAGACAAACAAAAAGCCAAGGTGTACTCGACTGGCCTTGAGGAAATAATGACTTGAGTCATTCAATCTAGGGCGATTCAAAAATTGACCATTTGGGTTGGTCTTACATTGATTCTTCATTGCCGTAATTACCTTTTTTGTCGGCGCTGAGTGGATCGGGAAACTTATTGTTACCAAGATCTCAGTCGGTACGATTAGATGTAGGCACTCGGAAATCCATTGAACAATGGTCCAAATACTTCCTAATCTTAAGCAAGGTATTTTTTCTATTTCCAAAACCAAATGGCTGATTTTGAAGCGCATTTGGCATTTTGGCTGGTGCAGTCGGGTGGGTAATTGGTTTTTGGTTTACAAACACACCAAACAACTTCAATTAAGTGTTTAATCATAACTTTTTGAGCAACAATCAAGGAAGGTGACCGAATAGAAGTTGGAGATGTTTTTCCGGAGATGTCATCAAAATCTCAGCACGTCAACTATGATCGTCACTAATGACACATCAAGTATAGAATTGGTACAAATAGTCATTATCGATAGTCAAGTGATCAATTGGGTTCATAACGACCGAAAATCAGATTCAACTTTCCTGTTGGGTCTCCTATTAACTGAAGATCCTCAAAAATAAAAAAGGATCTTATTGGAGGTCGCTAAAGAATAATAGCGGAGTAATTGAACTTACCCGAGCCTGATGATTATTCGATGAATTTCGGAGATAAGCAGTCTTAATTTCAGCCTTCGAGTTTGGACTTCCGAGTACAATCAAAATTCGACCTAAAGTCCTTAAAAGTCATTATATTATGAGATCTTTCGGATATTTAAGAAAGAGGGTATTGAGATTCATTCCCACAGCGAGACTTCACCTGGTTCTGGATTTGAAAAATTAATAAATAAGGGGTAATTCGAGCTTAAAGCATATTCGGATCGGGGAAAAAGTTTTATGAAAAAAGTATTATCACTTTCTGTTTCTCAGCTCATTCACTGCGTACTCGCAAAGCTTTTACGGTATCGTTTTTTTTCCGAGGAACATGGTCGATATCAGCTAGCATTGGGACCACACACAGTATTTGGAGAGCTCTCCTTCCTTTTGGAAATATAATGAGGGGCGTTCAGGCCTGACTGGAATGCAAGCTTTGCCTTTCATTAACACTTTCGCACTCACTTAAGCGCCAGAAGGGGGAGCCTCTATGTGAAAAATGTCTGGGCAGATTTACTTCAGATCCCCTAGGGCTTTTCGAACTCCGAGAAACCTGACTTTAGAGCTAAAAACTGGGAAAACTAACAGGAATAGTAGAATACCTCTTTTAATTCCCAGTAAAAACGAAAATATCAATCGCCCGCTTTTGGAAAACGCCTATGTTTTTGCAAGATTGGGCATGTCCACGAATAACCGGAAACCCAATTAAGATGGCAATTGGGTTGATCTTCGACCACTGCAACCGAGAACAATCCTACGGCGATACATTAAATGGCATCCGACAGGATGTTCGGACTGCAATATAAGGTAAACGTGTATATGGATCTGACTCTAGAAGGTAATTACCGCTGGACCTTTTAACTGATTATATGGATGAATATCTTCAGCGTATAATGTTAGCGAGTTTTACTTGGATCTAGTGGACGACTATGTGACTGGAAATAACCCGCAGACCGCCTCCGTCTAGCCCATTAGGAATCCTAGCTTTATCGATGAAACGGACTCCCAGATGTAGAATAAATCCTGCGAAATGTGGGAAGAATCCCGAAGAGGTTCTGGACTAACCGCACGCTTCGATGGCTATATGACAGTGAATCTTGGTGTGGAATTTCACTTTGTCCAAGGATATTTTCGACTAACTGATTCCTTCAGAAACAGAGTCAACGAGAAGCGATCAGATTCTGGTAAGTCTAACTTTTCACACTCATTACGCCCAAATCACTTCTAAAAGGAAGAGTTTCGGTAGTTTCCCATTTTGGTAGGCCTGAGCTTTAGTATGGTCATTAGTAACCAGAACGATCCAGTTTGATTTTGATGAGACCCAGCACAAGCCATCAATCCTTTTCAATTTCAGAATCATTGATATAGCGATGAAAAGTCAATTCCTCTCATTTCCCTTCATGACAGCGGTTCATCCCGATGTAACTTCTGAAGTAGCCTAAAATGAGTCCGGAATATTGACATAAAGTAAGTGAACGCTACCTTTTGAAAAAAGCTTAATGAGGGTTTTTGATTTTATCAAAGCCACTTTGGCTTTAGGACTAAAATCAGAGGCAAAAAGCGACCTTTCTAAAAAGTCATTCCCATCTAATGCTTCTTTACCTGCCAAGACAGGACAAGTGGGCTTTCGAGCACTTTTGTAAGTGTAGAACCATGAAGTTCCCATCTGAGTATCCCTTTCCATATGCCAACCTAGACACTAAATCCGCGTTTTTCTTCTCAATTACTCGTAGGATTAACTCATTGGCAGAAAACACCGAAATTTCGAATAATTTGTCGGATTGGAGCTTTTGTAGGGGCCTATTGCTTGAAATGTATCCAGGAAGGACTTCTTTTGCCTTCCTCGTATTCATATCGGCCAAATCGGGATAACCTTTTTTTAGCCTCATCTAGAGCAAATCCCAATCTACCTCTGTCGGAATAAACTTGTGGACAGCAAAGATTTCTGCTTCGGATTGGAACTGATTTTTTGAGCAGTTTTAAGCGCTGCAAGAAGAATAGGAGGAAAAATCAAATGAAACGACGATCTTTTTCCATGGTGAATTCACAAATTGATGGACCGCACAATTTGAACACAAATCCTATGCCTTTTCAACTGTCAAAAATCAGCAAAATCTTATGAATAAAAAATTAGCAAATGAAGCCTAAAGATCCATTTCCATCTTTACGTCACAGCGACAATATTTACGCTGGATTCAGGAATAACAGATTTGAAACCAAGCTTTTCATAAATATGAGTGCTGCTTTTAACTTTGAATTACTGTAATCGAAATAGCTTTTTTACCTCGCCAATTTCTCGGGCTTTAGCAATAATAGATTGGTTCCTATATATAACCCACCCCTCTGCCTTGGGCTTTCGGGATCCACTCCCATTTTAAATCATTTCCAAACGTATGCTCCCGCCGACTATATAACGCCACAGTACCACCGACCTCCTCCGCCCTGTTTTGAGCAAAAATGATGCGTTCCGCCAGTTTTTTACAATGGTCTCCTCCGGCTGCTCGAACTGTGCAAATCGAAAGGCTCCAAAGAAAAGAAGCGATTCTACCCAAGCTTGATTGATTGTTTTAAAGGCAGAATTATAGCTGTGAAGTAGGGTAAAATTTCAACTGGATTCACAGTTCTACTTATTGAGGTTTGAGATGTTAAATGTAAAGAGAATCAAATTAAGCTTTAGAAATACAAATCAATCAACACACTAGAATTATCGGCCTCTTTTTGCCCCTAATCGAGTTCTCATCACAACCTTTTTTTAATCCATGCACAATCGCCGGATGCTCGTCAAAGACTAGAAATCAACTTGCAGAAGTAGGGCAAACCCATGGGACCTTAATGTCAAATGGCGGGGCAAGTTTGGAAATACGCTTTACTTGGCTGGAAACTGGCGGCCGGATGTTTTCGGGAAAGTTGGAAGCTGACCTGACTATTGAGCAGGGCTATCAAGCAGCCCGAGAGACGGGGATAGAATTATTGCTGTATTGAAAGCAGCTACGGAGGTGTCTAAGCCGAATTAAAGCAATTCGTCCAAAGTGCTTGGAATGGGTCAATTCCGCGCCGGATTCACGACACCCGTAAAGTCATCAATGGATTTCGGATCTGATGGTAGAGTGTTTGGAGAGCTTGGGAAAGCAATGCCCGATCAGCTGTGGGAAGTCGCCTGCCTTACCTAATAATATAGCAGTTGAAATTGAAGTGATTGTCTGAATTGAATGGATTGAGAAGGTGTGGGGTGAACGAATGCTGGATATTGGGTAATTTATAAGCAAATGAATGCTTGAAAACTAGCTCATTTCCCTGAATCTGACCATTCCTTGAACAGAAAAGGCTGCTAAAAATCAAGACTAGCTTTGCTTTGCATTGGAGCTCTTCCTCCAATCCGAAGAAGGTGTTCTTTACGATCCAATCCTCCGCATAGCCTGTCAGCTGTCATTCGTCCCGATAATTCGATGGCCAGGGATAATCACCAATTGGATTGGCCCCGATTTGCAGCAACCTAACCGCTCGATTTCGGCAGATTTCCATGAGCCTGAGATAAGCTTCAAATAGTGAAGTGCGTCCCCAACGGAATTTTGTTGACAGCCGACCACACTGCTACTGAAAGGGTCCCAAAGCAGAACCGGTAATTGAAGCTTGCTTTCCCAGAAAAATAGTCATCCAACTTGCTTTTGGCTCCAATAGAAGTCCATCCAGCGGTTCGGACGAAAACCTTCTTTCCTCTGTAAATCGGAAGTTCGAAAATAGAATCGTTGCTTGAGTAGAAAAAATAAATATTCCCATACAGGGTGAAGAGATGATGGGGTCAATTTGACAACTAATTTATGTTTGAAGATTTTTTTTAAAGAAATATAACTTTATGAATATACTCCGCAAAATCTGCTTTTGTGAAATAGAAGCAAAATCTATTAATTTCATTCCAGCGCAGCGAGGTCTATTTCTGTCATGATCATGCTTATTTTCATTCCTATTTTCACCCTCCAACGCAAGCCGATACCTCCACACTTTCCCCGCACTTGTTCCAATCTTCCACTTCGAAAGGCGGAATAGATCGGATTTGAGAGCAAAGGAGCAGTTTTTTGTTTCAGATGTGATTCCGGTTGTAAGCGATTTTAAAAGGTGACTCCATCCTGCTCGGTAACGATGACCATATCGCTTCGCCGTCTTTTGATCGCCATCCAATCGTCTATGTATTCGCAGACGATCCAAGCGCATCTTGGGATCGGTAGCATCGAATCCACCATCCACCTGGAACACCCGATGCTTCTTATCCATCGGAAGAAAGCAGGGCAAAAGCGCGTTAACTCTCGGAGAATAACTCGCGGGTTGAAAATCACTGCGAGGTAACTCGCTTTTTAACCTTCTGAAGAGAGACTACTTCGATCAGTTCTCTCTTACCCTGATCATCCACCGTGGTGGCAAGGATTCGAAGCTTTTCGCCACGAAGAAATTGAATCCGTCCTCCAGGAGTTCGCCGAGCTTGTACTCTGAGTAAAAGTTAAATCTTCCACACGGAGCAAGAAATATCTACCGATAACGTTGAGGTAGCGAAATTTTTTCACCAGAAGTTTCCCAAAAGGAGGGTTCACAATTCATTCGTAATCCCTGCAGTTTCGATCGTGATATCCCTATGGATGAAGCAAGGACTTCTTGGGTTAGGTCTTTCTGCTTTCCGGAGGATTTTGAAAATTTGTGTTTAGGTCATTTTGTTCTTCTTAGGGCTTTTTCAATTTTTTGTAGCATCCCATAACCAACGTCATTTGCGAGGATTGAAAGAATCAGGATTTTAGCAAATCAACTCTGCTAATCTGAAGCAATCTGTTTTCCCTTTGGGAACCGATGCTTCGACAGGGAAGATTCTTGAATATCATCATGATCACGTGACTGTCCTCGCAATGACGTACACATGAACATCTTGCCAACCTCCCGTCAATCTATTTTTTCCTTCAACGCAAATATAAAGAAAATGATTAAATTATAGACAGTAAATATGTCAATTTTAATTAACAAATAAGCAATGGAAAGTGAAGCGGAATATCGTACACATGGAATCTGACTCCTACTTTGGTGTCGGTGGATGGAAGCGGCTGTTTGACAGCCGATTGAAATGGAAAAACCTATCCTTATTGGAGGTTCGGGTGATCGGGGCGTGGTCGCTTCCTGTAGCTACGAAGCGACGGAGTTGGCGTCACTCGGCATGCCCTATGCGGACAGCGCGGCACTTTTGGCCCCGAGGCGTTGATCATCCGGGGTGACTTTGAAGAAGTACAGTCAAAAATCCCAATGAGTCACCGAGATCCTCCGGGAGGAGTACCACTATTTGAGAAGTCCTCCATACGATGAGTTTTTACATTGACATGAACGGGAATGGATCGCTTCTTTCTTCGGCTGCTTAAGCTTCGCAGCAATCAAGAGGCCGCATCATCAAAAAGAAACCGGATTGCCGATTTCCCTCGGACTATCCGAAATAAACCGTCTCCAAAGTCGCCACGGTGAAGCAAAAAACCGAATAATGCTAACAAATTCTAAACAAGGCGAAGCAGAAACCTTTCCTCGCCCCTCTTTCCGAGCGAAAAAATCCGATGATCGGCGAAAGACCCTTCAGACAACTTTATAATATGGGCGTGAAAAGTGTCACACTCCCAGCAAAAATGCCGGCCGAACTCCTGCAAGGCCAACCTCGGAAAAAACGGGCCCATGATCTGGAAAAGCAAATGGCATCGACCTTCAGTCCGTGACTCCCTACTCAGAAGCGAAGTCCGATCTAATACGAGAAAACACTTTTGGAGCATGGGGAAGGACACCATCGACGTGCGTATGCTGGAGGGCGACCGCTCGTAGCGATGACGGAGCAACTCAACCGGCAAGCCTGCCGGCCAAAACGGCCACTCTCGCCTCTGCGTGAGTGTAAAGATCGCTCATTCAGATTTTGATACCATAACGAGTCCAGCATCGCATCCCCTATAAACCTCGGCGATCATACGCTTGATTCCGCTGGTGAAGGAGCTCTTTCGCAAGCTGCTACAACCGCGGGATGCTCATCCGACTGATCGGCCGTGCGCTTCAGCAGTCTGTCTATGGCAACTATCAGATCCAACTCTCGAAGACACACAGGAAGCAGATTCAACCTTATCAAAGCGTTGGAACACAAAATCAATGGGAAATTCGGTGAAAAAAGGTCCTGCCGAGCCGTAGGCAAAATGGGCCATTGGGAAGAAGACGATTAATCCTTTTAATGGGGTGTGGTGTGAGAGAATTAAAAAATTTGAAAAAATTGAAAATGAGTAATTAGTGGATATGCGACCTTAAAAAATACGGCCGCATTCTTATTCAGAATTGGATCAGTTATTGGGACACTATAAATTAAGAATACGTAAATTCTCGTCGTAACCGAAATAAACATGTTTAATTTTTCAATTACTGATCGAGAGATTACAGGAAATTCCAAAATCTACAAGCAACAAACATCCCACTCTTACTTTTTCAAGAAAACCCTAAATTCCAAATGAATCGCTCCCTCCTCTTCAGCTCTGAAGCGAACTTGGCTTTTCGCCTTTGGCAGGATAAGATCTTCATGATTTGCCCGCTATGATGCCAATACCGAGACAATGCGCTTATTTTGACAAGCCACTTTCAGCCGAAGAATCCAAAGCCATGATGGAACGATAATGAATAAAATGTACGAAAATAGAGCTATGCTACTTTGCTGTCGAACTCTTAAAAACATTGGCAAATCATACGGAATGCATTGGACTGGGCCTGGAAAGCTTTCGAGGCAGATTTCAACACCCGCGTAGATATTGGATGCGACTCCGATAAGCGATTTTGGAAATCAGGGCTAGCTTCGGAAGGAGCAAAACCGCTGTCTAGAAATTTGCCAGCGAATCAGGAAATAGATGAAGTCCTTTCCATGGCTTCAATTGGAAAATGAAGCTTCCTCTCAGGTCAT
>Ga0163217_1060886_pt1 | contig 19364 bp, 31 predicted proteins | sample SynspAceP_FD_185933 | JGI IMG/M metagenome (GOLD analysis project Ga0163217, IMG submission 185933) | Saline lake microbial communities from Ace Lake in Antarctica - Synechococcus sp. Ace-P (PacBio error correction) | ecosystem: Environmental > Aquatic > Non-marine Saline and Alkaline > Saline ...
AGAGAGTGATCATCCCCAGGCTTTCGATCTTGCTGGAGTAGGCCACCAAAAGGCTCGATGTGCAACGCCTGGGCCAACGCTGACCAAGGTCAAGTGGGGCCACGGCCCCCCCTTGGCCTTGTTTGAAAGAACTTCCTTCGCCAAGGGTAGGGCCAAGGTTTTTGGCCCCTGGAAAGAAAGTTGGGGCGTCCAGAAAAAACGCTTTTTTTTTTCCCCGCGAACCCCTGGTACGTTTTTGGGCTTGTTACGTCATCCGGTGGAAATAGAAACGCCCGAATTATCCCCAGCTTCTACGCCGTCTTTTTTTGGGCCAGGGCCGGGTTTTGACGAATTCCGAGAATTCTTCCGGGCGGGTGGGGGTAAACGGCTGGGTTGAGCCCGGCGCACGGAGAGATCCTGTGTTCTCGTTCAGGCAGCCGCAGGGCGCTGTGACCAAGGGTGAGGGTCGAGAGGCCCCGCAAAGCAGCGGCCAGGGCAGTGAGTTAATTTTTTTCATTTCAAAGCTCCTTGGTGGGATAACCGCAAGGCTTTGCCGGCGGGATAGCCGGTGGCCTGCACTTCTTTTCCTTGGGATAAATGTCTTCACTTGCGTGAAAAAATGCACAAACCACCGGTTCGCCCGGATGCTTTTTGCAAGCACCTGGACCAGTATCAACAAAACAAGCACAGACGTAACGACCATGGAACATCCGCCTGGTAGCGCTGGTAGCCCATAGCGCACGGCCAGGTCCGCCCGAGCCGCCGCCGCCGATTCAAAGCCGGACCATGGCGGTTACGGACACAAGCGTAATCGCGTAACGGCACGGCGGCCGATGAGCCCGGCATTGCCTTCGGGGCAGCAGGGCGCTGTAACGATCTGCCGGGTGTGGCGCCGGCCGGCCTGGGTGGCCTCGAATAATGCCGCGGTCACTTCAACGCATGGCGTTTTTCCACCAGCCTTGCGAGACGGTGGCGCCAATCACCAGCGGTGGAATGGCGCCGAGCGACGGGCCCCAGCGAGGTGCCGGGATTCACCACCGTGAAGGGAATCATCAACGAATCAACCAGGATCACGAAGGGCACCGAGCGCCGAATGTTCACCACCAGCGACATCGCCTGGTAAGAACCATTTCTGCTCGAACATCGCCGCGGGACCGGTCCAGAAAACAGCAGCACGCCCAAGCGGCAAGCCGAGCACGATGGTAAAGAAGATGGAAGCCGCGAGCATAGCTCAAGGGTGTCCCAGCGTGGCCTGCCAGATTTTCCGGCCATATGACGTTTGGGGAACAGGGCTTCCAATCAGCGTAGTACCGTCCAAATGAACGTCGCGGGGGTAAAGCAGGCCAGCGCGGGCGTCTATGTCCGCCGCCGGTCCAGGGCCAGGGTCAAACTGGCCGTAGGGCTGTTTCCTTTGATGGCGGTCGATACGGCCGGCGAGAATTGCTGTAATCCACACCGGTTTCCCGCGCGACACTGCCGAGCAAACGGGGCGTAAGGTGGCGTCGGCCGGTGAAGGTCAGACGCAGTATGCGGCTTCAACATGGGCGTAATCATCAAGCTGTATGCCTATCGATCTGCTTGCGTCTTTCCATCACGAAAGGGCCGGGTGGTCGGGTGCTGGGGGTGCAGGAACACCTCGGTCACCGCGCCCAGCTCGGACAATCACCCGGCATCCATCACCCAAACGCGTCCACCAGACGCGGCGTACCACGTCCATTTCAATGGTGATCAGCAACGATGGTCAGGTTCAGCTTTCGCGTTTGATCTGGGCAGCCAACTGAAATACCGAGGCGGTGGTTTGGCGGGTCCAGCGCGCTGGTGGCTTCGTCGCAGAGCAGCACTGAAGACCTTGGGGTTGTCCGACAGCGCGCGGGCAATGCCGACACGCTGCTTCTGGGCCGCTCGGACAATTGCGTCGGGTACTCTGTTGGCGTGCTCGGTCAGGCCAACGCGCACAGCAACTCGCTACGCGGTGTTTTTGATTTCGGCTTCGGCCTCAGCTCGCCGGCCAGCTTCAAGGGGCAAGGCGGACGTTTGTCGGCCACGGTCTTGCGACAGCAGATTTGAATGCTGGAAGATGGCATGCCGACCTGGCGCGAAAACGCGCGCAGGCCCCCTTGGCGTCCAACTGGGTGTAACGTCTTCACCGTCCGATAAGAACTGCCCGCCGGAGGGTTCCTCCAAGACGGTTGATCAAGGCGCAAGCAGGGTGCTCTTGCCGGCATGCCGAGTGTGCCGACGATACGAAGCATTCGCCCCGCGGCCCGATCTGCGATCGTCGGTTGCAGCGCAGGCACTGACCGGCCTCCTACGCGATGGCTTTGTGCACCTGCTTGAATCAATCAACGCAATTTACCTTCCAATCTGTAAAGCACGGCCCGGTACCACGGGCGCGAAAGCCGGTATCTATACCTGCACGGCTTCATGCGGTAAAAAATCTTTAATCGGCCTATGGTTATAACTGGAAAATGGAGGTATAGCGGGGGATCTGACGAAGCGAAGGCTGTGGGCCAGCGGCTGGCGAGCGGTTTGGTTTTATCGTCTTCGTCTGCCGATGATCGTTCGATCCATTCTTTGGTTTTATTGGGCGGGGTTTTTTGCCATCCGTGAGTATCGAAACGATCCCTCGGCATGCCCGCGGTTCTCCACATCGGTCACGCGTCATTCAGGTCACCGGAATAGTAAGGGAGGTAATTGGCGGGTGAAGGGTGTACGCGCCAGAAGGCTTGCCGCAAAGCGGGCAAGCCTTTTGTTGCTTGGCAGTGAGCGCTTTAGAGGCTCCCGGTCTGCTCTTTCGTTTTGTTCGGCGCGTCGGGCTGTCTTCGCCCTGGGCAGGTTGGCGCGCCACGAATGTTCCTGGCCTTCAAGCTGCCAGTTACGCGGGTAGGTATTCAGGGCGTACTTCGCGCAGCAGCGCCGGGTTTTCAGCCAGCTTCTGGTCGTAGGAGGGGATGATTTCCTTGAAGCTTGGCTGCCATTCAGCGCTGGGCTACCTGCTCGGGGAAAACGCGCTTCATCAGGTCAAGCATGATTCGGCGGGCAGTGGACGCACCCGGCGAAAGCCACCAAAAGCCAGAGTCCGACATGCGCCGTCTCGGAAACCAACGACTTCAGTACCGACTGCAAGGTGCCGCCGTCTTCGGTTTTTTCTTGATGTCTGCACGCGCTTGCGCGGTCCATCATATTCCCAGTCCGTCCGGGTTGGCTTCAGGGTAATACTCGCGGCAGACGAAATCCAGAACGATCATTTCGCGATCCGACAAGCAACTTCGCCCACCAATAATTGACCAGACCCAGGTTGCCAACAAGCGTACTTGGCGCATACGGCCAGACGGTTGCTGAAGGTCATGGAGCTGAACAATCGGTCCAGGAGCCCTTCTTTCAGAAACTTGGTAGAGAAGGTCCGCGAAGGCCCGAAGAACAGGGTGGGGTTTGCCATCCAGGTAACGCAGGTCATAGGTGGCGGAACGGACATGGGTGGCGCACCTTCGGCGGCAGGCCGGTAACGCTTGGCGGTATGGGCGCGCGAACACTTTCAGGGTTTGGTGGTATACAGGAAAGACCCCGCCTAACCGGAAGCCAGCGTACTGCTTGGCCTCGGGAATGCCGGATTCCTGCAGCAAAACAAGCAAGGGCTGCGCCGCCCAGCGCCGTTGAAACCACATAGCGGCTGTTGACCACGCTGGTTTCAGCCGCTGTCGATGTTCGCCACGGTTGATGGCCAGGGTGTTGTCCCGTCATTTGGGCGTTCCAGCCCACGTACTTCCGTGCTGGTGTGTCAGCGTCACGTTTTCGGCTGGCTGGCCAGGTGCTTACGCCCAGTTTGCCGGGCGTGAAGTGTGCCCATGCGACTTTCGGTGCCTCAGGTTCCATGCGGTTCGCGGCTACGGGCGTGTTGTCATCGCGGCCGGGCCATGGACCGCGGCAATCAATCGGCAATGTGGCAGCGGTCCTTCAGTGAACTGCAATGGCCGACGTACAGCGGGTTCTGTGACATCTGCGCGTAGCGCTCAGTCCAGAAATCGAATAGTTCTCTGCTGGCCCCAGACCACGCCTCATGTGCGGCACATTCGCCGATAAAGCTGGAAGGATCATTCAGCACGCCGCGCTCAACCTGGTGCCGCAGACCTGGCGGGAAATCCTCGAACTGCTCGGTGACGTTGATGGCGCGGGCAAGGTCGATGTTGCCTTGTCATCCTGCGCGTGTAATTCATCTCACAGAAGGCGGCGTGCCGGTGGCCGGCGTTTGTTCCAGCGTGGGAGGCCTTTCCTGTGCGATGCCCGTTCCAATGCGCTCGATACGCTGGATGTTCCACTCGGGCCTCCAGTTCGTTAAGCCAGGTGCCCAGCGGTCCAGCTCAATGGTGCCGCCACCAATCAGAGCCACGTGCGAGAAATGTCGTCGGGGTTGCGCTCTTCTTCTGCCAGGCAAACGCCTGGCAAACAGGCAGAGTTGCAGGCAGAGCGCTGCGGAAAAGTGTTTTTTCATGGTGGGTTCGATGGCGGTGGGTGGGGCTAAAGAAGCAATGGTAGAGTTCCGCTGTGCGACCACAAGCGAAAGCGCCGTTGGCGCTTCGTTGCGCGTAACAAGGACAAACGTTTTTTAACAAGCCAGCAGGCCGCGAGATGGGGCTGTATGCAAGCAGGAGGCTAATATGGCCGCAGAAAAGCTGAGCAGGCGTCGAGCGCAGGCCACTAAGCAGTGGGCGATATGGTCATCGTTGCAGGCGTGCTGTGCGTATACAATAAGTAGCTATTTGTTCATGACCCGTACAGAGAGACACCCATTGGATTGAAAGGAAGCCGGTCAACGTCTGCCCGTTGCAAAAAGGCAGATACTGATCGCGCCCATGGTTGATCAGGCAAGCTTGACTCAAAGGCGCAAAGTCCAATCATGAGAAGACTTTAACCCGCGCGATCAGTGACGCGGTGTTGAGCAATCGGCTCAAGCCCGGCGCGCGCTTGCGTGAAGATGCGCTGGGCCTGAGGTATTTGGGCATCAGCGCACTGGTATTCGCAAGGTATTGCAAGCCGCCTGGCGCTGGAGAGTTGATTACACTGACGTGCGCCGGGCAAGGGCGGCAGCAGTGGCGCGGGCCCGTTCTGCCGAGGAAGCGGCGGGAGATTTTTGATGCGCGGCGGTTGATTCGAGTGTGCGCTGATGGCGCGGCTGGCCAGCCGCGCATCAAGTGCAGCGCAGGTGACTGAATTACGCGCCATGGCTCAGCAGGAGCAGCAGGGCGTTGAAGGGGCACAGCAGAGCGCCGGCGATCAAGGCCCTCTTGCGGCCTTTCATGGCGGCTGGCAGAGTTGGCCGGCAATCAGACGCTGGCGCAAAGGTAGTGGGGGCAGCTGTGTTCGCGCTCCGTCACTGATTCCTGGCCGGTATAATGGCCTATTTCGGGTGATCTGGGCTGTGATTGCGATCGATCACAATCAGGTTTGGTCCGATGTGCTGGGCACGCGCGATAGCGATCGGGCGGGCGGCCTTTTTATGCACAAGCATTTGCAGGCCATTGGTCATCCCTGTCGATCGACGAAGGCAGGAGAAGAAACGCCCAGATCTGAAGTGATGTGTTTGCCGGCTATCAGGGCTGACGTGGCAGGTTCAAAACTGCCCTGGCTGTCTGGGCGTTTGCGCCGCAGATCAGCCAAGAGTAGGGCGCTTTATTGGCCTGAAGCGCTGGCAGGGTCCCCAGTGGTTTTCATCAGGAAGTAGTACGTGACGCCGGCAGGTAAACCAGGCTGGCGTACCAGGATAACCGACGAGAAACGTCAGGGTTTCTCCACTACCCCCACCACCGTGCTTCAGCGCGGCAATAGTTGACCCAGCATAAGGGCCCCTGGCATTGTATAAATGCTCAGATTCAGCGTGCGCTTGGCGGATCAGATAGTAGTGCCAGCCACCAGAATCGCAAAGGATCGGCCCAAGGGAAGGCTGAGTAGGTCCTGCACGAATATCCTTGCAGGCCGGCGGCTGACTCCGCAGTGACCAGTTTTCCACGGAAAGTGCGAAGGCCAGCAGGCCGAACAATAATAGTCGCCGGCGGAACGGACAGTTGAAGACATCCATCAGGAATATAGGTCGGCGGCCACCACGTTGTTTCAGCCACGTTTGGGTGGTGACCTGGGCAAAGGCGATAAACAGGCAGCGTGGTCATCAGCTAGCGGTGTGTTTGTCGACTGCGTTGGCGAACACCCTGAATCGGGTCAGCTACACGGGGCTTCCGAAACCATATATCCAATTCAGAACCCATTGAACAGCGTGCAAGGGCAGGATCGCACATCGAATAGATGGTGGGTCAGCAATGCCGGGGCGGTGCCATGTTTTATGTTCGGCGGGCGTAATCACTAGACGTTCATGAAATCATGTGCTGTAAGCACCAGGAACAGCATGGTCGCGCCTCCAGAACGGCCCAAGCCGACCCTGAGCCCTGCTGGTCAGCAAGGTTGGGGAAGAGTTCATCAACCGTAGCGCTGGCCGTGCCTGTACGAACATGTACACCAAGGACGCGAGAATAAAGGCACTGCGATGTCTCCAGCCATTTTGAATCGCCCTGAAAAGCCCATAACGACAGGCCGATCTGCAGGAACTGAAAGGTAAATGAAGAAGAACACCAGATTGTCCGAAGCCAACAGCGTGGCCGAGACCATAATTCCCAGTGCGCCGGCGCCGATCCACGCTCTGAACGCCGTACGCAGACAAATCGCCGGTACGGCGCGCACCAGCCGGGCAAAGCCGAGTACCGGCAAAAGCCGAAGGCCGCACCGCCTGAAAACCATGAAGGGAAATGGCCGTATTTTTGTAGCCGGCTGCACCCATTAAGACCAGGGCGATGCCAATAAACGAAGCAACCTATGGGCGATGGCCAGCGTGGCCTGAATGAGGTTGAGGCTGCCCACCACACTGAACCATGGTGAAAAGTGCCCGATGGAAAACGCAAACCCGCAGCGAAACCACGCCAACAGATAGGATACGCGCCCATGATGCGCGTCTGCTTGGGAGCGCCAGCGATTCTTCACCGATGGCTTTGGTGGCCGGCTGGCCGACTGGGCTTGTGTGTGGCCTGGTGTCGTTGCTCATGAGGCAACGCTCGCTATTGTTTGTTATTCATCTTTTTCTCTTTCCATCGCGTCGTTTGTTAAATGGGGTTTTGCAAATGTTATTCCAGCTTCAATTGAAATAGCGCTCGGAAGCGCCCGACAAAGGGCTTTGGCGGCGGCGAAAAGCCCAGATGCCATACTTGCTTGAGCCAGGCCAACGCCCTGATCGCGCTTCGCCAGCTTGACGGCGGCGGTCCACGCCTTCGACGACGGGCAGGCCAACTGCTTCGGTAATTTTTCGGGGTCAGGTCGGCCATGCCGCCGCAAACCCGAGTCGATGGCGCCGATGTTTGTCTTCAGCCTTGGCGCGCAGGCATTCTTCAATGAACAGCTCCAGGGGCCCTGTCGGGTTTTCCTCGAGGTCGAGCACGGGAATTCCGCAGCGCGAATGCGCCGGCAGTTTATGGCTGAAAGCCGGTAAAACTTTCGCAGCAAGATGCTCGGCAATGACATCAATGGTGCGCGGCAGGGTAGTGAATGGAAAAGCGCGTGCTGATCAGGCTGGCCATATGAAAGGCCGCTTCGGCAAATTGCCAATCACAGGCGCGCGGGACAGCTCGCGGCGGCCGTAGATTGCCCGGATCGCCCAAAGCAGGCGATGAAAAATGTTAAGCGTCAGTAACCTCACGCTCACCGGCCCCAACACTTCTTCAATCACGCCCATGAACGCTGACGGCCTCATCGAAATGCTCCTCGATCGAGACCGGGCCCGGCTGTCGGTTGCGAGGCGGATGCGTGTACCGGGGCCGCGACAGCTCTTGCCGCTTTCACCTATGTGGTCCGGTCATGGCTTTGAGTGGATTCGGGTTTGAATGACGCGTAAATATGCATTGGGATTGGCCTGTGTCTGTATTTGCATGTGGTATTTTTGTACCATTAAAACTCTATTTAATTTGTATACATTAATTAAGTTCGTTCTTGATATGCAGTCTGTTTATGCGTTTTTTATAAGTGGTGGTGTTTGCCGCTGCCACCGGCTTTCTTCAACAGCTTAATAAAAAGTTATGCAGTCATGAGCATCAAGCGCCAATTAACCCGCGGGATCTGGTCGGCTATGGCCGCAAACCCGCCGCATGCCAAATGGCCGGGTCAGGCCCCGCATTGCGTCCAGTTTCGTGCTCAACTACGAGAGGGGTGGCGAAAATTGCATCCAGCACGGCGGACACCCACTCAGAGCGATTCCTGTCCGAGATTGTCGGGGCTGAAGCCTTCCCGCGCGGCATATATGAGTATGGAGTCGATTCTACGAATAGCGGCTCCCGCGCCGGGGTCTGGCGGATTCTCAAGGAGTTCGAAAAAGCGCGACTTGCCGTTGACAGGTGTTCGGCGGTGGGCGGGATGGGCGCTGGAGCGTCATTCCCGCCGGTCGCCATGGCGTTCAAGGAACTGGGAGGCACGAGATTGCCTGCCAGGCTGCGGCTGGATCGCACTACCACACAGGATGGTCCCGAAGCGGTTGAGCGTGAGCATCTGCAACGCGCCATCGAGATATTCCACCAGCGCCTGTACGGCCGAGAAGCCGGCAGGGTTGGTATACCGGGGCGCGAATATGCCCGAACACCCGCCGGCCCTGCCCTGCTGGAGCGAGGGACAGCTCGTTATGACAGCGACTATTACGGGCGACGAACCTGCCAATCTGGACTCGCGCCGCCGACAGTCCAGGGCGAGTTGCATGATCATACTTGGTGGTTGGCCCTATAACCCTGGAACACCAACGAACATGCGCTTTGCGTCGCCAGGGCTTTCAACACCGGCGATCCTTTTCAGCTACCTGAAAGATGCCTTCGATGTGCTTTATGAAGAGGGCGCGAGCAACCCAAGATGCTCGTTCGATCGTCTGCACTGGCCGGGTGAATTGGCCGCCCGGGGCGCTTCCCGTGCGTTGCAACGTTTTTTCTGGATTACATCACGAGGGCCCCATGACCTGGGTCTGGGTCACACGCCCGTAATCGACATTGCCCGTCATTTGGGCGGAAACATCATCCTGTTTAAGACTTTCCGTCAAGGAGCCACACATGGCCCAGCGGTCCGAACGAACTAGAACCTATTCGCCCCCACGGCGGCCACCCGCCACAAACAACAGCTGCTGACCGACCGCGCGGTGTTACCGAGGCTATGCCGTTTATCCCAAGGGCGGTTGATGCGCGACATCGTCACCAGCCACTTGCGTTCTGGACTGGTACTCGCCTGTGGGGGTGCTGTCGCGACCGTTTTGACCGGTTTTTTTGCCGAAACCTTTCCCAGTACATCATGGAAGTGCAGCCCGGTGGCGGTAGCGGACAAGCCGGAAACCGATCCGGGTGCGAGGCTCGTGCTGTTTATCGTTGAAGGGGAGTTGGCGCTGACGTTGAACGGCCAGGTGCATTAACATGCGCCCGGGCGGTTATGCCCTTTATTCCCCCGGGCAGTGACCTGGGACGGCGCGCACAGTTCGAATACCACGGTGCGCTTTCCAACTGGAGTCCGCAAGGCCTATGAAAAGGTCGAGGGCGTCGATATGTCCCGAGGCGTTGTCACCAATGAAAATGACGTCGAGCCTCTGGTATATGCTGACACCATGGCTGCTGGACACCACGCGCTTTGTTGATATCCCAAGGACATGCGCCAGCGACATGCTAGGTGAATATCGTCAACTTTCTGCCTGGCGGCGTGATTCCCTTTGCCGAGACCCCCCTGTCATGGAGCACGGCCTCTATGTACTGGAAGGCAAGGCCGTGTACCCTGCTGAAGCAAGACTGGTGAAGTTGGACGCCGGCGACTATATGTGGCTGCGGGCTTTCCTGCCGCAGGCGTTGTTACGCCGCGGCCCTGGGCCCGTTCCCGCTATTTTGCTGTACAAGGATGTTAAACCGGCATATGACTTCCGACCTACGGCCGTTAAGGGCATGCCTGGATGACGCAATGAGCTGTTGCACTCACGGCGGCAGCCGTTAACGCCGGCTGCTTTTGCCGCCTTTGGCGAGGTGATTGACCAACCGCAGCGCTGAGCCACTTTCTGATCACAATGGCCGGAACCCGCCGTATCAATGACCTGGCCAAGGTCGAAAGGCTGGCGAAGGAAAGGCCAGAACGCTGATCAGTATTTTCCGTCAGCCAGCCGGTAGAGATGCCACTGGAGCTTAAAACCTTTTCTCGAGCGGCACCCGCTCGGCAGCCAGGCTTTGTGCCGCCTGCATGGCGAGGCGCTTCGTGGTTGGTGTCGCGCCAGCGGGCGATGTCATTGAAAATCCGGCCTCAGGTGCGCCTTTTGTCACGACGGCCGCCAGGCGTGAACTAACCACGCCGCCACCTGGCACGCGATTTCAGTCAGTTTGGCCTTGAGTGTGAGGGCGAAGTTTTCTGGTGGTGGATCGTGGCGGGGCGCAGGGCATAACTGTACGAGTATCCGTTGGCACATTCGCGTCACGCTCGACTGAGCTGAAACGGTTGTTCAACTGGGGACCTGTCCAAACCCGAGAACAGACTACCGTCGTTCATAAAGGGCTAATTTTCCATGGTTTCGCGCGACCAGTTCGTCGCCCGCAGGCCATGGAGATTTTTTGTATGTCATTTTGCATCCAAGGTAGGTCCTGGATTACCGGCGCGTCCTCAGGTATCGGGCGAGGCGCTGGCCCAATCTTCCTGGCACGGGCGCGGAAGGTGATTCTAATGGGGTCCGCCGTGCCGACAGCACTGCAAGCCGTGGCCACGCCCAGGGCGCCGGAGCGGCACGCTGGTTCCTTGGGCCATTTGAAACCACCCGATTATGATCCGCATTCCCTGAGCTGGTCGAACAGGCCTGGAGCTGGCGCCGGGCGCATTGACGTGCTGATCAAACAACGCTGGAGACCACGTAAGTCTGGGCACTGGAATACCTCCTTTGAGGTGTATCGCCAATTGATAGAAGTCGACTACCTGGCACCGCTGGCGCTGACCCAGGCATTGCTGCCGCGCATGGTCCGAGCAGGGTGGCGGGGCATTGCGATTGTCCAGCATCGGTGGCCGGCAAGGTCGGCACTGCACTGCGTACTCGGCTACTGCGGGTGCCAAGCATGCAGTGGTTCGGCTATTTTCGAGGCGCTGCGGGCTGAGGTGGAAGAGTCCTATGGCATCGGTGTGAGCATTAATTCTGCCAGGGTCGGGTACGCACCCTCGATTGGCGCTGAATGCGCTGGAAGGCACAGGTTGCCGCGCGTGGGCGTTCGGACACCCAATATCGACAAACGGGATCGATCGGTGGATGCGGCGAAGACCATTCCGATGGCCTGAGCGCACGCCAGCACGATATCGTTTCGTGGCCGAAGGTATGGAGCTTGGGCGCACTGCAACTGGCGTACTGCGATCGGCAAAGCTGTTCGCAAATCACCTCCAAGGAAGTGCCCGCCTGGCCAGGTCGCGCCGAGCTGGGGGCTGGCGCGTCGGTTGATCCGCTGGCGGTGAACAAGTTCCTAGTACAAGGTTGGTGTTTTCAGCCCTGCGGGCGTCAGGGCAATCTGTTTTCGCAATAACTGAGCAGGTTTGTCCTGGCAGGTTCGCGGGGCAAACGCCGCATTGTCCTGTTGCCGGCCACGGCATGGGTCGATGCGAAATTTGGGGTAGGGGCAGGTTTCAAGGTTGGCCATGATGACTTTGAACTCGTCCCAGGGTCTTGTCCATGCCAAGCCGAGGGTTTGCCCTTTTTCTCCTGAGCGATGCTGGTGAACGCGCCGGGTCCTGGTATCGTGGCCGGGTACACAAGATAGTCGTCGGCAGGGTAAACAGCTTTTCACCTGACGCTTTTATTAGCGTTTCAGCGTCACCAATTTCTGAAAGTCGGTCCCGCCCACAGCCATCAAATCAGCACGCATCACCGTAAACAGGTGCTCACCTACAGGTAGGCGAAACTGCCCCATCGTTGGGCCAGGGGTGTGCAGTGGCGAGTATGTTCAGCTGCCCACGTCCGAAAATGGGCGCCTCTTCTATGCCAAATTTGTCCGGCAGCAGGGCAGATGGTCGAAATGCTGGGCGCCGCAATCGGCTGCCCAACACGTTTCTTCAATTCCAGCGCGGCGGTAATGTGATCGGCGCATGAATGTGCGTGTCCGGCCTGTATGACAGTTCAAAGCCCAGGCCGGCTAACCTCTTGCAGGTCACGATCGATAGTGCGATTGACCGGATCAGCAATACGGATTCACCGGTGTTCTTCACAGCCGATCAGGTAGGGTGTAGGTGTGGATAACCGGTTTCGAAAAGTTGGCGAAATATCAATGATGACCTCTCGGTTGTAGGCCTGGCACTGGACTGAGTGTAGCAATAGTGCGCCAGTGGGTTAGCTCAAGCGTGGGCCGAGTATATCCCTTAGTTTGGTCTGGCCGGGGTGCGCCCTGTTGCTGTTGCATTTTGCCTTGCTCGTCGAGATAGAAAATGGCCGGCGGTTGCCTGGGCACTAGTTTGGCCGCATAAGCTCGTGTTGGCTTGCAACTGGCTTTTTCTATTGCGGGGGTATCCGAGCCCATCGCGGTGCGCGTCCTCCGCTCATGCTGATGCAGCGCGGCCGAGGCGATCCTCTGCAGTAAGGATGGCGGCGGATTTCCCCGGCGCTGTCTTCGCGCAGTAATGCCCAACCAATGATGTGCCGCAACTGTTACTTTGCCGGCGTCGACCCAAGTTTGCGGGCCTGCTCCAGAACCATGCTGCAGAACGGGCCAAATTGGATCGGTAAAGTAATAGACTCACGCCGCTCGGCCATCGTCCGAACCATCGTCCACCCAGTTGCCCTCTTGCAGTTGGGCCAACATTTGTCTCAAACCATAGGGCCGTAGACCAGTTCATCCAGGGCAGGTTCTGCTGATATCTCTGCCTTCGCATCCAAGCAGGGTGCCACGATGACGTGGCTGCTGGTCCTGGGTTAAAACAACGCCATGCCCTGGCCATTTGATTTGGCCTGCGTAGCCTGCAAAACCGGAGGGCGCGTCGAATTGGCGCGATGATTTCCACGCCGCGTTCTACGGTCCGCGGCGATGGGGCTGGCAAGTCGTGCGCTGGCGAAACGTGACGGGTGCCAAGCTGAAACAGCGGCAGCGTACATCACGTGTTTGGGGGGCAGTTCGGAATCATGGGGTGTCCCGTCCTCTTCAAGTTTGAACTAGCTGATGGGAGAGGCTTGTCTGGCGGTACAGCTCGCATTGGCTGGCGACCTGCTGGCCTTGTGCGTTGTCGAACAGGGTGGTTGGGTAATGCCGTGTGATCCGACCTGTTGGCCGAACTGGCCGCCGGTATCGAGCAGTACGTTATTGAGTGTGAGTTCGACTCTTGCAAGGTAGCGTGTATTTCACCCGGGCCTTCACCCCTGATTTAATGAAATGGGGGCAAAAACAATGTCCGATGCCTGTTGCTGTGCAGCGGCCAGTACCGGCAATTTCCCGCCGTCAAGGTTGGGCACCCAGGTGGCCCACAGATTGATCACCCAGCGGCCGACCGTTGAAGGTCTTGCAGGGCTACCTGTTCGCCTTCACATCCGCCAAGGGTCAATCTCCGGTAAGTTGGGTGCCTTGCTGCAGGGCGTGGGCATAATAGCTCTGGTGCCCCAGAAGATCAGGTCTGTATCAGCCAGTGCTGTGGCAATGGTATGCGCAGGGTGAGGTCGCGCCAGGCCGAGCCAAAGCCCCAGCCAGCAAAGCAGCACCAATACCAGGCCAGATGATAAAGCCCCGGCCATCGCGGATATCGATGATCTGCCAGAGGTTTGGGCGGGAAAATGCTCGAAAGTACATCAGCAACAAACGCCAGCCGCCGACGATCAACCCCAGCAGGAGTAAATTGAACAGGTGCTTTTCCGGATTGCGCTCGCGGTGGCGGCCCATCCACCAGCCGGTAAGCGTTGCCAGAAGCAGGCTGATCGACAGGATGAAGATGTGAGCTGGCCATGCCCAGCGGGCCGATATGATGACAGCATTAGCCCTTCCTCGTCGAGTCGGTTTGCCACTGTTTGCATGAACCTTGGCTTGCGTTTCACTCTATTCTCCAGTGATACGCCGGCCACGCCTTCCTCAACCGTCTGGCCGAACGCACGAAGCAGGGTAGGTGGCCATGAAATGGGAAGCGCGAGAGCAACTCTCGCTTGCGATGTGTTGTTGGTCCACATCGGGGGCGCAGCAGGCGCACGCCATCAAGGGCTGGCCATCAGTCTGCGCGGCCAAAAAACGGTCTTGCTCCATTATCTTGCAGGAACACGCACCGCAGTCGGCGTAGTTAATCCACCAGCACCCCTCGCCTGCTTTGTTTTCGCTGCGGCCAAAGTTGCTCGTCCAGTTCGGCGGCGTATCGCAGTGAGGTGAAAGCCTCCATGTGGTTCTCGGCGGGCGTTTTGCAGAGCCAGAGGCTGCGTAGACGCCAGTGGTTGCCAAGGGTTGGAGCGCCGCCTGCCGCACCTAGCAGCAGGGTAGCGCCCATACGCCCTGACCGTGCAATCGTATTACCGAGCTACGGTGCGATGGCGTTGAGCCAGCCATTTGTAATCAGCGCCGCGGTAACAGCCAGTAAGAACAACGGCGAGCAAGCTAGCCATTAGTGAGACGTCCGTTGCCGGACCGGCGATGAAACAGCGCTGCAGCAGAAACACAAGCCGAATAACGACTTTTGCCCTGTTCATCCAGGCGCCGGGGGCGCGGCAAGAAAGCGTGTACCCACAGTTGACCAGCAATAAAGAAGGTATGCCCATGCGATGCTAATGCAAACAGGGCCAGGCGCCCTGCAGCATGTCGCCGGTCCTGGCCTATGTGAGGCAGCAGTGCGCCGGCCAGAGGCGCAGTCCATGGCAGGGCCCGACCAGCAGGCCTGACAACAGGCCCCAGCGCCGCCGCGCCGCCCAGTGCCCACCGGTTTGCTTGCGTCGGCCTGATCCAGGCGATCCTGACAAAGGCTGGCAATTGGCAGTTCGAAGACGCCAAACATCGGCAGGGCGAGCAACAATAAACAGGCTGGCAAATGCCCAAGCAACCCATGGCTGTTGCAGCCTGCCTGCAGATTGCCACCACTAGGGCGGCCTAACACGCCCAGCGCTGGTTGCATACACCAGCGACCATGCATCAGCACCATAAAACCGACGCCCAGCATCAGCGCCGCGCCTTGGCGTCCGGCGCCACTGCCGACCCACCAGCCCGGCCACAGAATCGGTAGCATCGGCAGCGAACAAGGAGTAAATGCCAACAGCAACCCAAGGCCGAAAAACAACGCAATGCCACGCAGCGACACTGCTGCAGATGACTGGCCATGCGCTGATCTTCTGCGAGCGGCACGCCGGCTGCGGTCGCGCCCAGATTTGCACCCGCTTCTCCACCAATGTCTTCCCCTTGTCGCGGCTCTGCGGGGGGGTAAACACAGGCAGCAATCGGGCAGCCCCTGCCAGCCGCAGGGTAAGGAACCGTATGGCTAGCGGGGATAGTCAGCTGGCAGCGAGTCGCGGTACACCCCTGCTGAATCGCCAAAGAATTCGTCCACTGTAGGGTATGCCGGGAGGTAGCTCCGGGTGGCAAGACCTTCGTCCAGACCCATTGAAGGTCAGGCGCTGCTGATACAGATAATACCCGGGCGCTATTTTTCCAGTGAGCTTGGGTTGTGCCCTCTCAGTACTTTCCTGTCGATAGACACGCGCGAAGGCTCGTCTACCGCAGAAAATCATTTGGTTGCCAATTGGCGGGGTTGCTCCAGGTTGCCGAAGGCATGGCCAGACTCGACAACAAGCAGAACAGGGTAAAAACCAGACTGTAACGCCCAACCTCATGCTTTGTAACTCCGCTGCAGATAGATTGCGCGCATTAATGGGGGCTGAGGGATTAACAGCGAATTAAACGGTGAGACGGTCGGATTGAGGGCCGGCTGTTAATCCCGCTGTTAATCTCTACATGGATACTGATCAAAATGGCAACGGACCCTCCTATGCATATTCCTTCTCGTTTGAAGACGCCCCTTGATTGCCAAGCGGTATTGCCGCGGTCTGAGCAGCCCCAGGGTATGACGGTTGACCCGGTTGGCACGGCCAAGCGCAACGCAGAGGCCAATGCTGGACATTATCGCCTTGATGTCGTGATTCTGGATCTTGGTTTGCCGGACGAGGATGGGCTGTTGCTGCTACGGGCGCTTTTTTGCGTAAGCAAGGAGGGTGAAGCTTGCCCGGTGTTGGTGCTGACCGCCCGGATGCGATCAGTGACCGCGTTGCCCGGATTGCAAGCCGGCGCTGACGACTATCTGGTCAAGCCCTTTTGGATCTACGTGAATTGAGTGCGCGTTTGCATGCCATGGTGCGGCGCGCCGCGGCCGTGCCAGCATCTCATCAGGCAGGGGCCCTGTCTATGATCCCGGTGCCGCGTTCGTCCTGCTGAATGAGGTGCCTGTGGAATCTGTCGCGCCGGGAGCGGGCACTGCTAAATGCGTTGTTGTGAACAAAGGCCGGGTGAATGACCGCCGGGCAGTTGAAGAACAGTAAATTACGGGTTAGTGATGAGCTGGAGAGCAATGCCCTAATGTGCATATACATCATCTTGCGCCGCAAGCTGGCAAAACGATATTGTGGAACGGTGCGCGGCGACCGGTTTCGATTGGCCGGGTAGAGTCTTCTCCTGCAGTTGGCCGGAGCAAGCGGGGCCATGAGTCTGTGCGCTGCGTTCTGATAGTCATACTGGGCTCAAACCTTTGTGATCCTGTGGATGCCTGCCGCTGCTGGAAATGCCTTGCATGATTGCGGGCTGAGATGATGCGGCTTTCGCTTGATCAGCGTTCTGCCGCTTCTGCGCAAATTTGGTAGCGGGGTTGCTGGTGCAGATGCCGCAGGCGTCAAACACCGGGCCAGACCGAGCACGATTTCCCGCCCAGCGCTGGGCATGCCCGGATGCTCACCTGCCCAGGTCAGCTCACTGCGGGGAGAGTTGTAGCGCGCAGTAACCCTGGAGCTGTATGAACCCCTGGATGCGCAAACAAATGGGGCTTTCGTGATCAACTGTCGACAGGCGTGAACTGGCGCAGCTATACGGTCGAGGCAGCAGGCATGCGCATTACCACGGCGGACCCTCCTGGAATGAGCCGGCGCGCACCCTTGCAAGCCTCGGTTCTAATTGGCCGCCGCCGTACCAGTAAGGGCTGCTCTGGCTGGGATCGCTGCTGTTGCTCTGGTTCGGGGTACGCCAAGGGGCCTGGGAGCCCTCTGGAGTCAGATGGCCGAGGCGCTGCTCGCAGCGTGGCCGGATGCGCTTGAACGGTGCGCCTTGACCCGTTGCCCAGCGAGCTGCGCCCGCTGCAGGAAAGCCAGAAACCAACTGTCGAAACGTAAATTACTCATGCCATAGAGCGCGAACGCCGTTTTACCGGCGATGCAGCTCACGAACTGCGCAGCCCGCTAACGGCCATTCAAGGTGCAATTTGCAGGTGGCCGCAGATTCTTTGGAAAAGCAGGCGGCCGATGCTCTGGCACAGGCCCGAGCGGGGGCGGATCGGCTTGCAAAGTACTCTCGAGCAGTTGCTGTTGGCTGGCACGGGTTGAAGGTCGCCAGTCCTTTGAAGAGGGCTCACAGTTGTTTTCTGCATTGAGGTCGCCGGCATGGCCATAGAGGACACCATTGGCGCCAGCGGCGTAACGCGATCAAGTGCTCCGGGCCTTTCGCCCAGAAGCATTTGAAATGTGCACCCTGCGTTAGCTACCCGTGGCGCTGCGTACCTGCTGGATAATGCCCTGCGCATACCGCGCGGGCACTCGTGTCCATCTGGAACTGGATACAGCCAGGGCGAGAGTTGGGCTTCCTTCCGGGGTGAGGGATCAAATGGCTGCGTTTTGGGCGATGAAGCAATAACTGTGCTCACAAGGCGATTCTGGCGGCAAGGTACCGGTAAGCGGGGAGTGGTCTAGGCCTGCGATCGGTTGATGCCATTGTGGCAGCGTTTAGTGGTTGTAGCTGCGTTTCAGTAAATAGTAGCGAGGGCATGGTGGTTCACTGGAACGTAACCCTTGCCAGCCCTGAAACGCCGTTCACGTGCACGCAGATGAAACTTGCAAGGCTCCTTGGACTCAAAACTAGAGAACAGGAGCCATACGATGAACCATTTATTTTTGAAGTACCGCATGAGCCCGGTTACACCGTGGATGAATATGCCGAAGCCTGAATCCGTGCCAGTGAGGTGATCCAGCGGCACGCCAGGGGCGCTGGGTACGCGGGTTGCATCGCAAGATTGTGACCGGATACCTTGCTGGCGATTGCCAGTTGGGAGTCCAACGGCGCGGGGATGCCAAGGACGACAATGGCGTCCAGATGGTCAAGAACATTCTGTTGAAAAGCATGCGCGCTAACACTGCGAAGATCACCCTGATTGGCGAGTTCGGAGGAGCCGGAGTGGTGTGGTCTTGCCCGGCAGAGTTTAAGGCTGTGGCGCTGGTTTTGCATGTGCCAGCAACAGGGTTTCCAGCTCGGTCATGAGCAGATCATGTAGGGTTTCCTGGCTGAGTGATTACGCCAGTACAGGCGCCCCGGGATTAGTTCGGCAAGGGAAGGGCAACCGGCAGCAGCCGATTGCCATTTGTAGCTGCGCCAGGCTGCGTGCGTAGGTTGCGCGGCATGGTCAAGCAATAAATCGGTGTCGCCACCCCTGGGCCAGCGGCGTGAATAAATGCTCGCAGTGCAGCGCCAACCCGGCGTTGATTGACCCCGAAACCGCACGTCAGGTCCCTGATCGACCCATGGCCGCGCTGCGGTTCGATAGTGTCACCAGCACGTGGGCGCTGTCGAGTAATCCTGCCAAGCTGAGGTTGGCCCGCTGGAATAGGCGGCGTGGGCTGGGGCCGACCATCACGCTGAGTTCTTCGCTGCAGCAGTTCGCGGCTGGCAAATCTGCGTCCCGGCCGGGTATTCCAGACTGACGGGCCATTATCCCAGCGCCGCCGGAGAGAATCCGCGCTTCGATATGCCTCGCCCTTTGAGACGCGCTGGCTGTGAAAGGTCCCACCTGCCATTGCTGTTGCCTTGCGCGTTGCATCAGCGCGGGCATGATCAGATATTCCAAGCGCGTCGCGTAAGCCCGCATTGAAAGGTCATGGCCGAGCGAAATGGAATCAAAGGGCGTGCTGCGCAGCGTCGCACTGGACAGATCTTCCAGCGCACCACCGCACGGTGGAAAGGATGCTAGCGGGTGTGGGCGGTCATCACCAGTTGCCCGGCCGTTCTTGCCAACAGCGGTCACCGGAGCATGTCGCGCAGCGGCGCCGCATGGGGCGTGGGGAAACGGCCCGACTGTTGACCAGATTCAGTGTGATACGCCTGCTCGATGGTGCTGCCGGTGTC
>Ga0163217_1087143_pt1 | contig 19359 bp, 21 predicted proteins | sample SynspAceP_FD_185933 | JGI IMG/M metagenome (GOLD analysis project Ga0163217, IMG submission 185933) | Saline lake microbial communities from Ace Lake in Antarctica - Synechococcus sp. Ace-P (PacBio error correction) | ecosystem: Environmental > Aquatic > Non-marine Saline and Alkaline > Saline ...
ACACCAGAAAAGAAGGGAAAAAAAATTCTTAAAATTAATGCCGTAGCCTAGGAGAAAAAAAAAAGGGGTGGATTAAATGGGTAAAAAAAAATCCTTGGGAGCAAATGACCCGATTGGGAACCTCCTAAGGAAATTTTGGATTTGGGCTCTGCTCATTTTTTTAAAAAAGAAGAAAAAGGGGATTAATAAAGATGGATGTTTTTTTAAGAGATTGGTAATGCTGGAACCGATATGCAGAAGGACTATAAATAAAGTGGAAAACGATGCCACAAGGTAAAACAAGAATTCGAAAATAACCCGCGCAAAAATGGCCCCTGGGTGGCAGGTTGGGTGGCTAAAATCACCAAATGAAAATGAATTTTTAATTATGGGTTTTGCGAATTTCCTAAAGCTATAAAAGCCACCTTACTTGACTCTATTAACGGCCCTTTTTTGGCAAGCATAGAAAGACTGCTAAACTTTTTTCCCATTTTAATAACTAAGAGCCCCTTTAAACCAAGTGTTTTTAATGGGAATTTTTTAAAATACCTCTAGGTTTTCCGTTCCTCTTTGGGGAGGAGATTTTCTTAATTGGATACTACTCACTGGTCCCAATTAGGAATAATTTATTTACCTAAAATTTATCTAATCACAACAGAATTCGTTATACGTTTTTTTTTTGTTTGTTATTATTCTCACAACAATAATATGCCTTTTGCACTGCCAACATTGAAAGTTTTCTTTTTCTACTCTTCTTTACCAAATTGTTCCCAATGTATTAATAGAAATTTAACTTTCTTAAGGCGCGTTTCATTAAGATTTAAGTGGATCTTAACCAAAGTCATTTTTCGGATTATAATATAAGCGCTTTACTTCCCGTTAACAGCTTTGTTGGCATTGGGTTTTAAGTGTTAACCTGATTTGTTGATGTGAAAATAATCATCGACCTCATCAGTTTTCTCTTATAAACTTTACGGTCAGATTTTGCCCGCCCATTCCATCATCTTTCAATTTCCATAACACAGGAAAAGCCTAGTTTGTTCAAACGACACGGAACAGGCTTGGTGGTTCATCTCCGCCAATATTTGACCGGCAAGAGCCTGTAAGTTATATAAAACAGCACCTCTGAAGCTGCACTAGTTTTTTTTTTGATAGGCACATCACTATCTGCTTTACCGTCCCCCATTTCTGTGGTCCAACGGTAAAATGGCCCCGCCTTTTCGTAATTTCCGCTGAGTTTAAAAGTATTTGGGAAAAATCCTTGATTGTCCGTGTTAAGAGAATAAGAAGCTTTCAATAAGAAGTGCTATGACCATTTATATATAGATCTACTTCCGTTATGCTCCAACAATGGCATGAAAATTTTTTCCCCAGCATTTCAATTGGTCGGTGATCAACATCAGAGTCATGTGACCCTCTTAGAGTAAGGCTGGATGATGAAACAAAGTTACATCCATCCTGTGTGTGTTTTGAATATTCAGTCTGTGGCCAATTGAAACATAGCCCCTCCGATGGCACGACCGTAGAATGATGGGAGTCTAGATTAATATAAATGTAATAATTGGCATAATCAAAGAATAATAGCCTCTGTTCCAGATGCTGTTCCCACCAGCTTCTCCTGCGGTCGGAAAGGTAAAACATTAATTACGGACCCGAATTGTGTAGCCGAATCTGCAGAGTCACCATCATGGTTCCCCAAAGGCAGGCCAGCCTAACGGATTTTTTTTCAAAAACATATCCCATACACATCAAAAAACGGCATTTTGAATATTCTGCAATCTGGTTCAGTAGATAGGCGTTATCCCTAAAACCAACATCATCATCCGTTTTTATCCTGGTTTTTTGCGCAGTGCTACATACTTGTATACGCATGCGCGCACATTCCTTTGTTATTATTACCAGTAACCAGGATCACCCCAAATTCCATGCCAACGCAACCAAATTGTTTTGTTGCCTGTAATAGGTGCTGTTAATTACATACATATCCGCCCAAATCATACTTTAGATAGCACTTCCGTCCTGTTGCCTATATGAAGATAATAATTTTTATTGGGCGTTAATTCGGAAAGGTAACTTCGTGTTGTGGGTTAAGGTCAAAGCTTGTTTTCGTCATAATAAGGAACCTAATAATGTTCCAGTAATTAACAACAGATTCGGTTGCACTATCTGTTCTCGCATCTTATAATAACACTGGGATGGTGTACCGCTTTGCATATAAGACCTCTTTCCTACAACTGCGCGGAAGGAAGAATTCTGTGGCGCCCCCATCATTTTTAAGAGACCGTAAAGTAGCACTAACATTGGGTAATATCAATGGAGCCTTGCGAAATGAAGTGGCACTCGTAATTAAGCATCAATAAAAATAAGCGCACTTTTTTAATCATAATTTCTATGTTGTTTAGCTTTTTCAACCTGATCGGAATCCTTTAGGTAGTGCTAGATTTTTAAAGTTGAGGTGACAATGTGATGGTCCAAGTTGGTTTAAGCCAGATCCAATTGCATTTTAAAGCGGTTCATGATTTTCATTGTTTTTTAAGTCATTTGCCTCTGAACCAACTATCAAATAATGTTTATTTAGAAGGCATTCACTCATAATTTATTCCTTGTAAAATTAACATAAACCAACTAATCCCTAAAGGCTCAAGTTGTTTTCCAATTTGCCCCTAGTAAATCGGAAATGCCCTGTTGGAAGCACCAAAAATTCTGGGCCACAGAAAACTTCACTCAAGGTCCCCTTACTGCAACTCCAATAACAACCTTCGTAATACGTTTTGATCTAAAGGGTTCCCTTTTCTTAAACAACATCAATAAGTTCCGGTACCTCATTATAAAGTCCATTCCTCAATGTCCGCCCATTTTTGTGCCAGTTCGCATCGCAATCGAGTAACAATGGATGTTCGTATTTCTCAAAGATCTTTTTGTAACTGTTCGCGCTTCTGCGTATTCATGATGTTTTATCAAGGACTCCTCCTCTTACCCCCACCTCCAAGCAACCCTGTCGGAAACGGTCAAGTGCCCTTGTTCCTGAAAATCAGATTATGTCTGGTATAGGGCCTAGGACTGGTTTTCGTCCATTGTACCATTATAGTTCCTGCAAGGTTGGTCCTGAACTATGGATGTATTGAGTAATCACCTCCCTTAAAGTCCAGCTTGTTCCATTGGGTGTCTGGCGAACATTTTTTGGCGCATATATGGTTACTGGCCTTTGCCCCGGGGATGAAAGGAGTTATAAATTTAATAATTATCTCTCCCCTGGCCAATTTCAAATGTATTGGGCAACCGGGCCCAATCCATGTGTAGGATACAGATACCGAATTGCGATGGCAAATGCGGGTACGCCATGAACCTGTGCCAATCGTTTCCACATCGGTTCATCTGACCTCTTAATTCGTGGATGTAGAACCTTCACCATGGAGCAATTCCCAAATAACACCTTTTCGGCAGCATGTTTCAGTAAAGTATTCTTCCCTGTTTGTAAATTAACATTCTCCATCATCATACAATGCTTGTCTGGGTCCTTTTCGGAAGTATCTACTATTGTTCCACATTTCTTCTATGGTAAGAGCTAAGGGGGACTTCCACATAATACATGTATGGGCTCCGCTTTCTGGCCCTCAATGGCCATAGGGCATGTAATTCCCATGGGGTACAAACGAAAACGGCATCGGGTTTTTTTCCTTTTTCAGCATTTTTTTTCCAATCGTTTTCACCATTGTGTACAACTTTATCTCTTGTGGCGGGTTCCTGCACCACATGCTCCTTACATACATTGCGGATTTTTTCGGCCAAGTCTTTCGTATAGGATCACTGATCGCCAACACTTTCGGTACCTTCATGGCCGCAATCTGCTGTTACATGACCAGATCCGGCGGGACCGCAACACCTTAAACGCACAATCTCACGTAATCCAGTTTTTTCGGGGCGGAAAAGCCACCATATAATGGTAGCTCCGGGCTTAGGTTGCCGGAAATATTATTTAAATTGTGGTCCCGTTATGGCCATTGGACCAATGCAGGCGCCATAGCCAAAGCCCATTCCTGCATATGGATGTTTTTTTCTTATAAAGATCTCTCCTGTTCGAATTCATTGTCTGTATTTTGATTAATTAAATATTTGAGTATATCCAGTATTTTGTATTGCCATAAACATATATGTAACCTAGCTGTTTTTCCGTTACCTTGTTAGTTATTTATTTTTTTTGGGGGCCATGGGATTGTATATTTGTTTTACTTCATTCTCTGTAAACGCCGATTTACTATTTCCCAAAAGAAGCCTAACATAGGTAAGCAGCATCAACCAATTCTTTGTCTGTCAAAAATTTAAAACTGGGCATTTCCTGATTAATAATGATTTGGCCTTGACCTGCTAAATGCCGCGGACAATACCACTTTACCACAGCCGTATCAATCTTTTCCTTATCAGTCAACTCCTCAGTTTTGGATATTGAGGGAAGAAACATCACTAACCCGAACCATCGGTTTTATGACATGAAGCACAATATTTTTGATAAATGGGCCATCTCGCTTATGTACGGTCCCATCCAATATTGGCCATGAGCTTTCTACTCAAGAGGGCGTTTGCTTCTCAGTCGATCTCAAGCCCAACCTATTTTCTTAAATCTTCCCCGCTTGATGATTGCTTAATTAATTCGTCATCATTCTCAAAAATGGTAATTTTTGCTGGACTATAAAATTCTGGATGGCAATTGATTGCCAGTTCTTTATTGCTTGTAAAATATTATTAAATATCTCATCGCGCAGAGACTACATCCCTTATCCTTCCAAACTTGTCGGTTAAAAAGCCACAGTTTCTTCTTCTATACCAGTTCCCATCCGAAGAAGTTTCAAAACCGCTTAAACTCTGTACTTTTAGGGACGGCCAACCAAATAGGCTATTATTCCATTCCGGATTGTTTTCTGACGCCATAAATAGTCCTATACCTTGCTGGGCTATGGTTTGGAGTCCCAAATTAATAGGCTCCGTTTTATTGTAGAGTCCTTGCATACCGCATTTCAATAGGGCTCATTACAGTAACCTGTTAACATCTGGCAACCATAATTGCTTCTGCTTCAATAATATTTGATCTCATCATCATTTAGCCTCTCCATGTTCTGAGCCTATATAATTTACCAATTGGCTATCACCAAACCTTGGAGGGTTTTCGGTGTCCCCATGACCATATAAGGGTTATCTTTAATAGGCATTATTCACTTGGGATAAGTTCCCATCAAGATTAAGTCTCAAACCTTTTCCCCCGTAATACAGAAACACTTTGGGCCCATTCTTTTTATTTCCAGCATCACCCAAGCTTAAAAATTTTATTTTTTGGAGAAATAACAATTCTACTCACCGTTATGATACGTGGCGCCAGGAATGTTCCTCTAATAATATTTGGACTTCCAACCTCCCTTTGCTGTAGTATATCTACTAACTTAGACAACGTAATTCATCATTCTTAAATAGGTATAGTGTAAAAACCACAATATGGATGTCGTGCCATAATCCGGGTGAACCACGAAACCTAAATAATCCATAGGAACTTTTACCAATACGTCCTCCAGTCCTAAAAGTGTTTTTATCTCCCCTGTAAACTGTATTTAACTGGTTAACTGTTCCTTCCCTATTTCCGTAAACCATAAAATATTACTATCAATTCATTGCCGTCCAACATAAGTCCCAAGGATTGTCCAAATTTGAAAGCAACAACAGATATTGCCAATGTGGGAAGTTTCCAAGCGTTTTTTTGAATAAATGTTTCTGATGGATACTTCTTCAACAGTCCCTCTTTTTATTTTGTTCCCAAAACAGGAAAAATTCAATAACTACCTAACAATAAAACATAAAGGAACTGAGCCTCATTGCAACTATATTGTTTCGTTTTAATTTCATCAGTTTTTATATTAAGCAATCTTGCAATGGCCCAATAGAAAACAATAGGTTGATCCACAAAAAATTTGAGGTAACAAAAAACAATTGAATTTTAATTACCCGATTACGCAGACATAATTCCGAACACCTATTTTTGCCTTCTTCCCATTGCTTTTAAAGGAACTAACCCAATTCGGGACCCTGCAATTTAAAAACTGTTTTAATTTGCTACCCCCCGAAAATGGAGTTAATTTTAAATACATTCTTGTGGAATGAGCGTTGAAAGGAAAACTAAAGAAGTTAATCGTTGTTAAGATGCAACCTGATGGTGCAAAGAACGTCCGATTAAACGGACTGACCAACGCATTTGTTCAAGAATAGTTCTAAAAAGGTTTACTGCAAAATCATCAAACCGTTTCTGCTAAAGCGGACCTAACTTGAAAGAAAATTAAGGCCAATCCGCCCTAAGCACATATCTCTTACGTACGTTCGTTTCTTAAAATACACCAAAGTTTTATATCCCATTTCCTATTGATTAGCGAATTGAATCAATTCAAATCTATCCGCCCCAGAAATCTTTTAATCCAGCTGTAAATAATTCTTCAATATCGGTCTTCCCGATATAAGCTTAATCATGTTGCGATGTTCCTTTGTCAGTATTTCCCTTAAACTCATTGTTACCCATGCGGTTGATTTTCCCAATTCTCATGAAAACCCATTTTCTATGCAGGTATTCCTGCAGGTGTTTTGCATCCAATTTAATTGATTTGCAATCCCTAACTTTCAATTACAGTATTTAATAAAAGTTTTATAATACCCAAACCTCGGAGTTTTCTTAGAAAACCAGCATCATCCTTCCAAGCCACTTGATCTTTATAATTTACGGCAGTAACCGTACCTACTACGCTCCATTTATATACAGCTACAAGGCATATAAATTAGAATTTAAGGCCTAGGAGCATCGCCAATCCTCCTTTGTTTGATTCAAATTTTCATCAAACACAAAATTGCATTGCCGCCCGGAGATTCGGCAATTGTCCATTGTCTTAAACAACAATATTTTCTAGATCAATCTCATAATCAATCTACTATTGAGCCAGGGCCTCTAAATTTTAAGTGACAAAATGGTCATCATTTAATTCATGGGGATACTGCTTTGATAACTCTATGCCTATTTCCTGCTTTTTGCTTTGAGCTTAAACAATCTGTTTTCAATGTCAAGGTCCCATTTTACCCTCTAATAGACCTGTCCCTAAAAACTTTCAATGCAGCCCCCTAACGATACAACCTGAAATTATTGGCAGCGCAAAGATGCAGCGTTTTGCTAATCTGTTAATTTTCGCAGCCAGGTCAGAAGCTTCCCCCGAATCATTGGCAACACCCCTTTTTTAATGCCTCTAAAAGAGTAACGGCTTCTTTTGCCTCATACCTGACCAATGCCCTAGTGAGCCCCCCTACAATTCTCTTATTTATGACCTACCTCCCCAGACTGAAATCTGAATTCTGTCATCAAATCCACCACCAAGATGTTATCATATTACCGGTAATATAAGGCTATTTTTTCCGCACAACCCAGATTCCCTACAACCTGCACGCAGCTACATCGAAGGTTTTATACTGTTTAAAAGGAGCCATTTTTAATGGCCAAACCAACAATTCTTGAACTGATCAAATTCATCCAAAAAAGTCAAAAATCCAAAATACCGCCCACTACAGCGTTTGCATATAAAACCCATTATGGTAAAAGTACTTTACGTATATTCTCTTCTCTTATTCATTGTATTTTAATAATTTCTTTATATATCTATCTGGGGCAAGGAGGCTAGACCTTAGTAAAACAGCATCATATCCAAAGATCAACGGCCAATTGAGCCTCCTGTAACGCTTGTTTGATTTCCGATTACACCCGAATTCGAACGATAGGCCCGATTTTTTAAAAGCATAATTGTCAATTTCTTCTTTTGGGCCCAAACTCCTAAATACAGGCTTTTAAATAGATTTCATCCGGCCTTCTTAATTCTCGGAATTGGGTGGTAATGAACTTGCCTACCCGCAAACCACCGCTACGGCAATCCCGATATATCTTGATAAACGCCCTTTGCCTTTTCTCATCTAACTTTCTATGTTTATGTTAAAGCCAATGGGTGTCCGAATAAACCGTCCCGCTTATGAAGAAGTTGCAAATTGCTTTGTTGATAATATATTATTGGTTCATAATGGTACTAAATCTAAACAAATAATTATCGCTATTTCTGGCTTACCAGTGTTGCCATGTTATGTATTCGTAAAAATAATTCTGATGTTTTTAAATCAATTCCATTCCGTTTTGGTCCATAATTTATCCTTGCCAAAAATTAAGAATTAATCACCTACCTTAATACTTACCATCTTTACTTCAAAATGTTGTTGGGGTTTCCCAATGAACTCTTTTGTTCTGAAATTAACCCAATCCGCAATGCCATTTGATCATTTCGTCAACAGAAACCACTGGCTTGCCCATTGATTTAATAATATTGGAGGCGTTTGAAAGCAGGGCAACTTTAGTCTTCTTTTCCTGTAATTAAACCACTCCCCTACCCGATAAGTTTTCCCAATTTCTTGCTACATCATTATGAAGATTCTTTCCAAGCCTGTAAGGTTCAATATCTGAGCTGGATTTTTTCACACATAACATAATGAACCGCAGTACAAAAAGGTTGGCATCGCCCGAAATAATAAATTGGATAACCCATTGTAACATCCACCGGTTGGTTATTTTTAATTTTTAGGCTAATCCACTAAAACGCCATACACGCATTTCAACCGCATAATTGATGCCTGATCAAGGAAATGGGGTTTTAATGTTCCAATCTTCCATATTTGAAATAGCCCGCTCTCTCTCTCCCAAAGCATGGAATTGTGCTACTTCTCCATTGGCAGGGCTGGATCCGATCCACATGAAACCTGCCTGAATCTATATTGCACCCAAAAGGATAAACACAACCTGTAGACAGGGCTACGATACGGAATTTTAATAGTGGTCCCCCTAAACCTGGGATAAAGGAAATTCAATCAAATCCAGGTGTAGGGTTCAATTTATCCCGTCCAGTCCCAAATTTAGTACTGCCCAAATAAATTACATTCTCCACTTTCGGCAAGCTTTTTTAAATTCTTGATGCAACAAGATCCCCGATATTAGTTTCTATTCCGAAGCGATTCAAAATAATCTTATTTGTGGTTGGCTAAATCTGGAAACACCGATTATTCTTTTTTTATACCCGCCATATCACAGGCTCTTTTGGCCATATGGGCCATTGAAAATACCCATTTTCCCGGAATACTCCTAAAAAAGATTATATCTCCTCCAGTGTCCTCCACATCTTACTAACTTCTGGAGTTTGGTCTTGATATCGCTTCTTCTAGTTCTTCTTCATTCTTAAAAAATTCAGGATATGTCTTTATATCGTTCTTATTTATTAAGTAGTTCCATTTAAAATTCAACACATTTTAATATCTGCTAAATACCCCAATAAAGTTTCCATACATAAAATAACCAAAACGACTTACTAGAGTATAAACCCATACTACAAGCCCATGAAATTCTGTAATTAATTGTCCTATACCTACCCATTATGGACTTGCTATAAGAACCAAAAATAGCCCTATGGGCAATAAGTGGTACACCTAATATAGAAGATGCCTGGGCCATTATTATAGAGCGTAAATAACATTTCCCCTAAAAAATACCGGCAACACCATTCCTGCCAATCAATATTAGGCTGTAAATAGCTTGGGCATTTTCTCATTCATTGAACTCCCCTTCCCATGCTATCTCGCTAACAATCCACCGCCAGTTAACCGAATTGACCAGAGGGAGGAAAATGCAAGGCTGCCATAAACCCGAAACAAATATATATTTAGCAAAAACTTCCTAGCCAGCATTCCAATTGGATCGCCAATATCGGCTGCTGAGTTCACCGATACCCTTGGCTTAAGGTTGCAGGCAGCTTGTAATAATAAACCAATATTGATATTAGTGCAAGAAGGGATTACACCAATTTTGGTGTCCCCCGTATACTTCGCGGCAAATCGGCAACTTCCATGCCTTTCCCGTACAAGGTGGATTGGTAAAAATGCCAATTAATGAATACGAATATGTTGTCCCCCACTAGGGCTGCTGATTTCATTACAAATTATCACTTGAAGACGGCACTTGGGATAAAACCCCATGGCCGCGAGCTTCCTAAATCTGGCCTTATAAAATATAAGGTTACAATAAGGCAAGAATTAGGATTACTACCATAAATCATAATCCATAAGTTGCTCCAGTGCTTTGTATAAATTCTTTGAATAAAAAACCAATACTATCCGCCAAGGGTGTAAATAAAATGGCCAAATAGTTTCGTTAATTCCGTTAAAGTCCTTCATGCCCATTTCCAAACTCCTAAAATTTAACCCAAAATTGAAAGCTTAGGCTGCTAAAAAAGGAACATACACCATGGCAATGGAAAGCACTTGCCATATTTTTCAGATATCACCTAAGCAATGATTTTTCAATGTAAACTCAAAACGAACACTCATTTGTGGTAATAAACGCTCATGAGATTGCGCCCACCAATAATTACCCATAAAAAAGAATAACCGTGTGTAGCGGCCTACTTAGAAGAAACTGTGAGCTACCGAGGTCCTAAAAACCACAGCGGCAATAATAAAACCAGTTCCTAATGACTTGAGAAATTCTTAAATTTAAAAATCCATATTAATCGTTATTATAAAAATATTAAGAAACCCCCCAAAGTGAATTATTAATGCCCTACAGATGTTGTTATTCAAAAAAATGGGAAATATTGCTTAGGTCCTACAAGTACTCCTTTGACGGTAATATAATTGAATCTGTAATAAGCCCTAAATCCGTATCTATTATGATAATCTTGGTATATAACTTTACAAGGACAGTGTGACAACATTGTTCATAACAGTCCCCTTCTATTTTTCAGAGGCCTTTATTATGAATCCAAAAATGGAATACCACATTTCTTCAAAAGTATTTACTCCTTTGGGTACTTTTAAGACTCCACCTATCTACAAATCTTCTCCAATATCTACCCTCATTTTAAGGCGTATGAAATTTTTGGTTGTGAATCCATCCATTGGGACATAACGCCACTTAGGTTTTATAATCAAATCCAATTCTAAACCTTGCACCATATTTAGTACTATCATTGTAAAAACCAAACCCATTTCAAATCTGCATCAATCGGTTTTTCCTCAATTCCTTATGAGTAATGAGGTAATTAAAGGGAGGCATCTATAATGGTAAACTGTCTTTTAACTTTCCCATCCGCAGAGGGAAATCGCATGGTAAAAAACTATCCATAGTCAGTTTCATCAATTCCGTAACATGGGTCAGTGATAAGCTGTCTATCATTGTCATTTCTGAGCGAAAACCAAAAAAAGGCCTTGCCTGCAAAATAAACTATATTCTCCTTTTAAATTGACATTCTTCAATAACCTTTAACTTTGTTCCTGACCGAAAACAGAAATCATATATGGGCCCTCTTTCTATAGGATATCCGAATCAAATTTCTTGAATGTGCGCCATTGGTTTTATAGTCCTTTCAATTCTCGCTTTGAAACTGGCGCCCAATGCATTTTAAATATTAGTTCGCTCGCAATGTTAATACCCACTGTGCTCTTTTTAAGGAAATTGAAAGTATTTGTCCAGGGCCAATACATATTGTATGAAGACTTTTTTAGCGTAAGGTCTGCCTATAAATACTCATTCCTCAAATAAATAGATTTAATCCCTCCCCTTTCGCTATAAGATCGGTAGTTGGTCCCTGCACATTTATCTCCAATTGCGATAATCATATTCTTTAAGTTTCATGGGCTCGAAATACTAATTGAAATAAAACATGAACAATGATAGGATCTACACAAAACCTGGAAGCGTTTAAAATCCTGCCCTTTTATTACGTTTCCATCTCGTTATACGTAAGAACAGTGCCTTATTCTTAAAGAACTTTGCCGCCATAGGAAATTTTAACTTCAAATATACTCCAATCACGCGTAATGCCAGCAGGTTCTGTAAGGTTAATAAATCGCCAATTAACACATTCATCCGTGCAAGAAGAATAACAGCATTATTGCCGCAAACTAAACAACACATAAAGCGATCGTGTAAAAAAATATAATCTAGATTTCATTGTTGTACTAATCCTAATAGTTCTAAGCTTTTTCAACCTAAACTAACATCCAGTTCCTCCTAAAGGAGAATTTTTAAGAGAGTACAAAACTTTTCTCCGCTGCATTGCGTTAAACCAAAGTCGCCGAATCTGGTCTCTTATTATGATATAATGGCCCCCACACCTTAGACCTTTAATGCCAAGTGAGTGCCTTCCTAAGTATCAAAATTCTTGGGTATGATCAATAGATAAAATAATTTGCTCTGTCCAACGTCCATTAGCTGTATGACATCCCCCGCAACTATCCCCAAACCAATCTGTAAACCAACCGAAATCGCTACTTTCATAACCTTACTATTTAATCCTACGTTTCTGCTGTAATTCTTAAAACTCCCGCATCTATCAATCGGGCTATCTTGCCATTAATTTAAATTCCCTATTTTAACGGATCGTGAATTTTGGCTCTACTCTTAAACCTGTTTTTTAATAAAATCACTCCTGTTCAACCCCACCAACTAAGTGGCATAAAGGGGTTCATTGGAAGTAGAATTTCTTACGCCCATAAGAGATTAAATAAACCTCGTCATTGTTAGGCGCCAAAAATATTGTTGTTGTCGAATAGCACATTATCCAACCTACTGGTATAAATCTGTATTGGCTTGTTGTCCAATTCAGAAATACCAGGTCCAGCGATTTGTCAATTTTTAAAACAAACCGTATAATTATATAAAGATGTTGTTTTTGATTTTTTGATCATAAAATTGCCTTCCCCAAGCAATACTAATTGGCAATTCTAATACCTCCAAAATCATTTCTTATAAAATACATTTTGATAAATCCTCTTCCCGTAAATTTGCAAGCCTCACCAACCATAATTGAAAGGGAAATTGAGGCCCTGTCATTCATAAATCATTGTTGCGGATTAATACAATTTGACCGGGTATGAATTCCGGCATATGGGGAAGCATTACCGAAGATGGAAGGCTATGCCAAAAGAGTTTCCTTCACACATTGTATTTTGGTATCATCATAGGAGTTCACTTAGGTAGCCTCATTTCCATACCTGCAATTTTCACAAATCATAGATTTTCTCCTATTTTTTGAAGCTCATTTTTCCCAAAATAATTATTTTGACCACATAAGTTACTACACTTAAAACCCAAGTACAATGTAAGCTTTTGTTATTCTATTTCTCTCACTAGACTATAATTGCAATCCACAAAAGCCAAATATCTTGTGTGAATCATGTAGACTATTATCTGAAAATATGGTAAAGTGCCATGATTGTAGAAACACACCAGTTTAGAACTGCCAAAAACCTTAGCTCTTCAAAAAACATTATCCTTTATTACAGATGAATTGCTACCCAAAAGCATTTAGCCAACGCCAACATCCACGAATAATTAATCCCTTCAATCTTTAATATAATCCTGAATTTACGATCCCATTTGCAAGGCGGAAAGAACGGAACGCACTAGCTCGACTTTTCGTTGCCATAATTTTTAATAGGAAATATAAATTCCCTCCGTACCGGAATTTGAGGGTTTAATTGCTCTGTATAATTTCCTTCCCTAATTAACACAGAAGTACCGGCCATAGCATGTTTGCAGCGGTTTTTATCTTTGTATCATCAAACCAAATCAGAAACCAACTGCCAGTGCGAATTGACCACAGAGTAATTGCCACTGCCAATCTGTAAAGAAAAGTTGGCCAATCTACATAAAATGGATTGTGGCTGATATGGATAAAAAGAAAATAGTAATATAATAACAATACTTTGTCCAAAAATCATGTACGCACTTTTGTATATAGAATTTTCAATCTTAGTATTCATCCTAAACAAATTGTTGTTGATGTTGTTAGTCAAGCCAGACTCCCGTTAACATTACCCTCTCAATATGACATTGTCCTTTGATATTGGTAATGGGTCTCTTAATTAAAAGTAAATCAGCTGTTTTGCCCTTTCAATACTTCCAAGGCGATGGTCTATCTTTAAAAATTTGCATTCTCAATGGTAGATGCTTCATAATCTCAACATTTTTAAAAAATTCCCCCCCCCCCATTTTCCCCCTGACCTCCCCCCCTCAAGCCAGTAAATCCATTTCCATAATGTTTGAAATGACCAAACCCTTTCTCGTAACGGAAACCCAAGGTCCATGAGAACCTACTGCAAGTCTAACATTAGCTTTTAGCCACATCTCCCGATAAATGCGCTCATATTTTGAAAGGCCTTTAAGCAGTACTGTCTTCTTATCAACCCTTCAATTTAATATTCATCAGGTCCCAAGTAGCGGTTAAAAAAGTACGAATGTACCTCAAAAAAAATTTATCAAGGATCTGCTTTCTTTCCATTTACATCAATATCTCTCCACATTTCCAAACGTCCGAAAAGTCTTTCTTTATTATTGGGCAAGCATACCTTGTCGGAACTCCCTCAGCACTCTTTTTTCTGGAAAACTAAGGCCGTACCAAGAGATGTTACATGCTCAACTCCGTCCAATCCGCCAATACTGCCTGACGAACATCTGTAATTTCCAAATGAGCCGTAACAGGGCACCCCATGGGCATGAGCTATATCACAATACTTCTTATTATCAACTCAAGGGGGTAATCTGTGATAAATCTTTATGGCTGAAACGTTCTCACTAATCAGATAATCCATGGCCTCCCTACTCCGGCTATCCCTAACCAATATAGGACATCTGTTGGCCAGGTGGGCGGGGGAGAATCTAATATGTGGGCCTGTTAAAAATAATCTGGAAGCGGTCACCGGCCTGGCGTTCAAAATCAAAAGCTTCTAAATCCATTGGCCCGGATCTCTTTACCGAGTTACATCCCGTTACGAAACAAATTTTTGTAGGGAAGTGTTTAACGTGGTCAATAGTGAAAATGGGGGCATCGATCAAACCCGGCAAATTAAGGTAAGACCCTCACCTTTAATAATTTTCAGCAATTCCTCTGGGCCATCGATAGTATCTTCTGGAACCCTACTTATCCAATAAGACCATTACGAACAATAACGAAGAATTAGGCGGTGGAAATCTCCCAATCCGTCCAAAAAGGGATACCCCAACATTGCAATTATATTGTGCAACCAATTGCAATCTCTTCATGGTTTAATCTCTCTAATGGGGAAAAAATCAATTTCCCTCCTAGTTTCTGTTTTTGACTCCCTCATAACAAGAGAAAAGCAACAGACAGAATTGAATAGAGATATTAAGAATATATTTCTTCATTTTAGTATTAATTATGACACAAATCCAATAAAGCTTTAAATTCTTTTTGTTCATCAAAATAAAGGCATTCTCCTGAGAATGAAATGCCTTTAATACAAATAAACTAACTCAACTAACTTTTTTTAGTAACCTGGATCTGTACAAAATTACTGATTCTTGTCTATTTTCCACCTTGTGGAATTGCCCACAAGTATCTAAACTCCAACTGAAAATTTGATTGGGTTCCAATCCGATAGACCAAAGACTTCACTTCTAAAATCTCCTACGTACAATGTCATACATCTTTTAAATTCAAATGCTAATCTATACGTCTTTCTTCCAAATAAATGGTTCTTAGATCGTCTATATTAGTTCCTGCCAAAACAAATCTGCAGGAAAAATGGAGGGGCATATGTTTCCATAACTCACTTCCCATAAAAAATAACATCGTTTCCCCTCGCATTCTAAAAGAAACGACCCCTATTTGATTAAACATACCCTATGATTCGGGGAAAAGACCTAAATCATTCGCAGATTCTGCGGCTATAAAGCAACACTTCGCATACCTAAAAAGCTGCGTGGTAAAACAATCTCCAACCCGCGGTAGTCCTTCCTTTCACCCTGTAAATCTATTAAACTTTGCTATAGTGAGGTCTAGCACCTCGAAACTCAGAAAATGGCCTGACAATATCTGTATCATCAAGCCAAATATCCAACGAATCGGCCATTTACTCACTTTAGTCATAATCATTGGAAAATCCCAACATTGTAACACGTTAAATAATGAGGTTAACCGAGCATACTCCACAATCCCCTAATAGGCTTTGCACCCACCTTCAATCACCATTAAACGGAACCTAAAATCTTATATGCATTCAAATAGGTCTGGGATTGGATTTTCTCCTGTTTTGATCCCGTAAAATCAATTGAAAAAAATATACTCTTGGAACAACATTGGTCACTTCCCTCAACAACATCTTTGGAAATCAATCTTCCCCAATGCGTAAATTTTAAGTTCCCCTGCATTAATCTACACCCATTAGCCATAAGCGTAGGATTGTTCCATTCTTCCCTAGTCATATAAATAAGAGGCTAAATAGAGGCTGCTGTTCCCGCTTTGATGGTCCTGGACTTACACTACCACGTGATCCATCTCCAAGATTACAAAGGCGAAATGTCATATCTTCTATAATCTTCACATATATTCATCTGTTGAGATATTCCTATGCAAACGGATCAACTATATCAGGACTATCTATATAAGGAAGATTGCCATAAAGCCGAACTAAATGATAATACAAAAAACCTCTCTAAGAAACTTGGGCTTCACTTCGTGCTATGTTTTATCTTCCTGATCAACTGTCATCACCTAAAAAGACCTACACCTTGAATAGAGTGTCGCAGTGGCAATAGCTTGATATCCGTAGCCAAAAATCACACGTACAAAAGAATTTGTAGGGGAACCAAGAAAGGACTAAACTCGGTATAAGTCGCTAAAATCAAGTCCATTATCACCATATCACTTGACAGTTGCAAAAGGCGTGTAAGTCCCACTTCCGTAAAAATTGAAGGATGCATTAAACCGTATGTGCCATCCGGTCATTGCGTACATCATTATAGTATTTAAAGAAACCCTCTGGACTCTCAATGTCCTACGGTTCCTTCATCTAATTTTGCACAGCGCAACAACAAATGTAAAAATACTAGTTGCCAGAAAAATTTTAATTATTCTTCATAATTATATTTGTATTTATTGTTTGGATTACTAAAATCCGATGTTTAGTCCAAGTGTAATGATTTCACATTGGATAACTACCATAGTCAGTCCAAGATTACTACTGGAACTACTATATTCCTACTCAGGATCAACCGCCTTAATATTCGGTTAAACGTTCAATAAATTTTTGGACCACTTATATAAATTCGTTGCTGATGTTAATTGATTTTGACAAAAGTGATTCAGTAAAAAATGTAACTTAAAGAATACATTTTTCAACCTAACAATAACTAGCATCATCTAACCGCATCTAATCGGATGTCACAAAAACTTCCTGCCTGATTCTTGCCTCGGAATATCCTATCCCCGTATTCGTAGGCGTCCACTATTAAGAGCATCAGGTCGTTTACATTGGTCTTTCCCCCCCCGTTTTTTAAAAAAAAAAGGCTCCTAACTCCATAAGGGAGTAAATTAGCATTTCCACCACCTTCTGATCCTTGAATAAAAAATATTAAGACTAGGTTCTTATAGACTAAAATCATTAAATCCAACCCCAAGTAAAATCAGGATGAGGGTTCCCCATAACACCTACGAAATCATCATCTTTAGTTCCATCCTCATTCACGGTCCTTGAATTTTTCACCACCAACGTCTTCACCACCTACAAGTCCTCATCGGCAAGATTGTACCAACTCCGTCATAAACATAACCCCAAAACTGACGCCACGAATAAGGCCTTCTCTCAATATTTGTGTATTCCCGTGCTCCAGCTAAACGGTGCCGAAGAATAATAAATATCATGCCTTCAGTATCGTGTCTTCACAAAGTTGATAATCTCATTTTTATTAATGAAATATTGCAAATGGTTTCCATTTTAAAAATCACTAGGAAAAATAGTTGCGTTTAGTGCTAATTCAAAATTTCCTCTGTTTTCTACAGTCCCTATAATTTGTAACTGTTCTCAAACCCAGTATATAGTTGGGCGTAGGAACAATTGAATAAAAAGATCCTCTTCTCATGATATAAATAATACTGCCCGTTAAATCCAAATCTGTTTCCTAGGATTCCAAAAAATCCACACCAATATTTGTCCTGTGTAGTCGTTTCCCATGATAAATCGTTATTGGAAATGGTTGAAGGCCTTAAGAGTTAAACAGTACTTCCTTGAACAGTTGTAAAAACTCCCGTAAATGAAGGCTAATGATTGGATAAAGGGCTAATCGCCTGATTACCTACTGACCCATAAACTAGTACGAAGTTTTAGCAAGCAATGGTCCGAAATCGGATAAAGAAACATCCTCCATCAAGAAATTTTTCCAGACCAAAAGCAGCAGAAGAAAAAAATCCATATTTAATTGTTTGCTGCAAATACCCGAACCCCCTTCAATAAGCGCCTGTAAACGTAATAAATTACTATCGTTCATGTATAATTAACTCTCCCGAAGAAAGCTTCAAATGCCTGGATTTGTCCAATTCCCGATCAACAGAAGGGTGTTTGTACCCGCGTTCCTAAATTCCAGATATGAAAAGAATCAGAAATAAAATGCCAGATATTGTTCTATAGTTGTTGAAGTTCCGTCCTATCTTTTTGATAAGAATAACCGGCCACGAAGATAACATCAAATGAATGTCCCAAATGTTATTTTTTGGAATAATTTAAATAATTTTTCATTGATTAAACTGTATACGACTTAACATTTGTAAGAGTAGCCTCGCCCCCCAGTACTAAACTACCGCCTCGGCGCTCCAAAGGTGTTTGGGTAGTAACTGACCTGTTCTAGAAACCACCCCACTTTTACACCTAATGTAGATTAAACTTTAAACCTTCGGCAAATACCGATTTCCGCATAAACATTTCCTTGACACACAAATCCTCTTCAACTTCGTTTGGTATTCGGTGCCATAGCATAAGGGAATTATCGATAGGATAACCTACAACACTTTAATGAATTAATCGCCATTTTCAATCTTTAACGCCCTTTGGTAAGGTGAAAATTTATAAGCCCTGATACACGCCAGTTTGGCGAAAGCATCACCGCCTTCCTTGGGTTTTCTTACCATCCATTTCGAATTGGTTCGTCGTGCAAAATATACTTGAAACCAATATTCACAGACTCTGATACCTTTAAATCTAAATTGGAAGTAATAGAATATCTTTTATAATCCGAATCCTTGATACACTTGCGATCATAGATTGCGCCGGACAAATAATAAGTTAATTATCTGACCCACCCAGCAAACTGAAAAGTTGATAATTTTGAACTCCTCCTGGTCCCGTAGATTTTTCATCTTGCTCGTGTACCTTTTCCCGTTAATTCAGGAAACAAAACTAGGATAAGAGGCTCTTGTAATGTAAGTCGGTTAAATTTGAATCTGCATAAAGTAGGTCCTAGCGGTATTTAATTTCTTTTTTGAG
>Ga0163217_1044985_pt1 | contig 19354 bp, 22 predicted proteins | sample SynspAceP_FD_185933 | JGI IMG/M metagenome (GOLD analysis project Ga0163217, IMG submission 185933) | Saline lake microbial communities from Ace Lake in Antarctica - Synechococcus sp. Ace-P (PacBio error correction) | ecosystem: Environmental > Aquatic > Non-marine Saline and Alkaline > Saline ...
CACAGGAAGGGAAAAGGGAAAGGGATTTCCCCAAAAGGAACCAAAAAGCCCGATTTGGGACCAGGTTGGCCGCTTCGATTTGGAAGCCGAGCAGCAAGGAATCCCTCCGCCGAATTCAGCAAGGGAAAAAAAAAACCATCGAATAGGGGCTCAACCCCAACCGCCGAGGAATTTTCTCACAGCCCTACCTTTCAACGAGATCGAAAGCCGTTCGCTCGGCACCTCGGTTTGGCGGGCATTCCGGTGAACTTCTACGACCTCGACGCGATCACCCCAGGGACTTTCCAAGAAGCAGTGACTGATCAATCGTGGGCCCGGACGCCGGCGAATGGGCAAAACCCCCTCGATCGTGCTCAACCATCGCCAAGAACGTGGCCCAGGCTCCACCAGCTTTGCGGTCTGCCGGTGTCAGCCTGGAGATTTAGCAAGCCCAGCTCACTACCGGCCTGCTTTCGATGGAGGTGGGCATCGAGAGCGGGCGGCTTGCGCACCGGCCGGCTTTTGCGCAGCAGGAGGAATGGCCCGGCTCGGCAAGGCATCAACACACTCGGCCAGCTTGCCGCTGTTCTCGACGACAACCCAAATGCCGGTGGTGCTCGAGATGCGCTCCTCTGCGGCGCTGCTGGCCGAGCAGGGCAAGGAAGCTGGCCTGATCGTGGAATTGATTACCTGCAGCTTGATGGAGGGCCCACCCCGACAACCGGGTGCAAAGGAACTCTCCCCGCATCACGCGGGGCCCTCAAGGGGATGGCGCCGCGAAGCTGAACTGGTGGCCGGTGATCGCCCTCTCCCAGCTTCAGGCCGCGGCGTCGACTCGCGCACGCAACCAGGCGGCCGGATGCTCAGCGATCGCGTGAATCAAGGCTCGATCGAACAAGGAACGCCGAACCTGGTGCTGATGAAGTCTACGCGACCGGAGTACTACACGCCCGGAAACGGCCGATTCGCGGCATCACCGAAGTGATCGTCACCACAAGCACCGCAACGGCTGTTAGGCACCGTGAATTGCTGTTCGAGCCCAGTTACCCGTCTTCCGCAACTGGCGGCGCCTTAAACCAGGCCGGCAACGCCTGCTCGAACGATCAAGCTTGGATCCTTTTTGCATCTCCCATGGATTTCGGCTGGGTTTGCAGGGCCGGCGCCGGTGGTCTCTAAGCTTTGTGGCGACGCCGCCTTTGGGAAAACCAGTCATGCCGATCGCACAGATCGACACTGAAAAGATCGACACCGAAACAGTGATCCGTTCCGCTCGGCGATCACTCTGCGTTGTTCTAACGGACTTGTTTTTTTTCGGTATTATTTAGCCCGTTATTTTCTGTTGGCCGGTGGATTTCCTGGTGGTGGCCCTCTATGCCCGCAGCCCGGAAACATTCCCGCACCCACTCCAGCAGAGACTCGCAGCGCCGAGGGCATCCGCGCTGAACATTCCGCAATCTCGGTGCTCTCGGCGGTCGTGTTCGCCCTGGCCACCGCCTGCGGTGCTCACGCTCCAGAGCCATGGGCTTTACGCGCCTCTAATTGCCAAGCCCGACACTTACGGCTGGTGGTACCTGGCCTTGAAAGCTTACGGCGCCATGCTTGATCCTTCAAGACGCTCTGTACTACGCCAGCCATCGCCTCTTCACCACCGCTGGTTTTACGGCTGGTGGTCACCAAGGGCACCAACCGGCAACGCGCCAACCCACCCCCTGGACTCCTTCGCCTTCGATCCCCCGAAGCCGTGGTTCAAGCCCTGGGTTGCCGGGTGCTGCTGGTGATGCTGGTGCCACTGGCACCTGCTCACCCTGATGGCGGTGCTTTGAGCACCATACGGTCTTGGGCGATCGTCAATACCTCGGCTCGATCACCTGCCCCGCCGTTTTTCCCCACCACTGGCTGGGCCGCTGGGTGATTGGACCCGCCACCATTCGCTGCCAACCATCGACACCCAGGCGTGCATTTCGGGCTCTACTCACCTTATGGGCCGGAATCGGCGGCCACTGAAGATCCCGACTACGGCCGCCGCCCTGGAGCCCCAAGCGATCTGGCGCACTACTTGAGGCGATGGCTTCAGCGTCGAGCCCACCGAAATCCTTTGAGCTGATCGTGGTTCGGCGGCGCCATGCCGGCTGTGAGGCAGCGATCACCGCGGCGCGGCTGGGGATCTCCACGGCCCCTGTTTCAGCCCTCAACATCGATCGGATCGCCTGGCAGCCCTGCAACCCAAGCCGGGTGGCGACCGGGCCAAGAGCAACTCGTGCATGAGTGGATGCACTCCGGGGGGTGTGATCGGGCCGTCTCGCCCGATGCCACGGCCTAAACAGAAGCGCGTGCTCACGCCAGCCGCGCCCGGCCGGTGTGGGCCCTGCGCGCCCAGACCGACAAGCGCCAGTACGCCCGTCAGAAATGCCTGGCAGCTGCTGCAGCAAACCCACTGCGCAGCTGCCGCGAGGCGATGGTGACGGCCTGGAGGTGGAGCTGGAGGGGCAACGACCCCAACCACAACAAGGACGGCAGCGGAAACTGTGGGCCGGATCACCGCGTGCGCCGTTCTTTTGGGCAGCGTCTATAGCCGCGCCGCCGTGATCCACACCGCACCTTCCTCGGGGGGCAGATCTGGGGTGGCCAGCAGTTCGATGAGCGCCGGCCGCGCCGGCGAGCAGGCGCCGAAGGCCTCACCGAGCGCTCAGGCCCTCGGGTTCCGCACCGGTCCGCCCTCAAACCGGCACCCCCCGCCCCGGGTGGACCGCCGCAGTGTTGGCCTGTGATCAGCTTCGAAGAGCAGCCCAGCGACGCCGCAGGCGCTGCTTCTCCTTTGACCCCAGTGCCTGGGTGAGAAGTGAGCCGTGAGTGTCCCACCTCACCGACCAACCGCCCGGCCACCCACAGCTGATCCGCGACAACTACATCTCCGCCGTCTACGCGGCTCGATCGACAGCAGGCCCCCGCTATTGCCCATCGATCGAAGACAAGATCGTGCGCTTTCGCCGATAAGAAGCCACCAGATCTTTCTGGAACCGGGAAGGCCGCGAACCCCCGAGCTCTAATGTTAAGGGGTTCTCACACCGGCCTGCCGGAGCGGCTGCAGCTGGAGCTGTGCGTACCCTGCGGCTGGAGCGCTTTTGCATATGCTGCGGGCCGCCTATGCCCGTCGACTAACGACTATACTACCGCCACCAGTGGCTGCCCTCCACTGCAGACCAAACGGGTGGCCGGGCTGTTCACGGCCGGGAATCAATGGCAACCTGGCCCTTACGAAGGAGGCCGCCGCCCAGGGATTGGTGGCGGCCTGCAACGCCGCCCGGCCTGTTCGCCACCAGCCGCCGGTGCATTTCCCCCCCGTGAGGGCAGCTACATCGGCACCTGATCGACGATCTGGTCACGAAAGATCTACGCGAGCCCTATCGGGTGCTCACCAGCCGTAGCGAATACCGCCTGGTGCTGGCGCGGCGATTAACGCGCCGACCGGCAGGCTGACGCCCCTGGGCCGCGAGCTGGGCCTGATCGATGATCGCCGCTGGGCCAGATCTTCGAATGCAAGCAGGCCCAGGTCGGTGGCGAGCAGCAGCGCCTGCCACGGTGCGGCTGAAGGTGAGTATCCGGTGGCTCCTGCAGTGGAAGCCGACAACGGGGGCGCCGATCAAGGGATCGATCACACCCTGGCCGACCTGCCTGGCCGCTCTCCGGCTTCCACAGTTGCCGATCTGGTCCGCCATGGGCCTTGCGTCCAGCCGTAACCGCTCGGATGTGCGCGAAGCCGCCGAGAATCGACACCAAATACAGCGGCTACCTGGCCCGCCAGCAACACAGATCGACAGGCAGCAAGCAGCAGCAGCGCCCCATCCCCGCTGGCACCGATTTCTGTTCCACGCCATCACACCCTCTACCGCGAAGGCGCGCGAAAAACTCACGCGTGGGCCTTCCGCTCGGCAGGCCGCCCGCATCCCGGAGTCAGCCCGGCGGACGTCAATGCCCTGCTGCTCTGGCTCGAGCTGCAGCGACGCAAGGCTGGTTTACCTGAGGCAACGAAATTCCATAGCTGAAGCTCCCGCAAGCTGCTGACGGGAAACCGTTTCCCCAGCCCGGCTGAGCTCGGCTTGCGTTTCTCTCCCGCAGCCCTCTGGCAATGCTTCCGTCGCGGCCCTGGCTGTGACCACCACCACGGCCGAACTCAGCGGTCCTGGCGCTTGCTGCTGCTTCGGTGATGGCAGCCCCACCCGGCACCTGGAGCTGGCTCACGGCGCCCCGGTGAGGTGGAGCTGATTCGCGAATGGCGCCGGATTCAGCCCGGGGAGGCGGGTGCCGGCAGAAGTCGAGAACTGAGCCCTCCCTTGTTGCGTCGACGGTCTGGCTGCGCTGCGGCGGCCAGGCCCCTGGCCTGGCGCCGGAGCTGGTGGAACAGACGGAAGCCGAACAAAGCTCTTCGCGACGCGGCAGCTACCACGATCTGGCGCAGCCTCAGCGCCGATCGGGCCTGAACTGTTCCGCGAAGTGGTGGGCTGGCAGGGTGCAATGCGAGCTGGCTGCGCAGGGGTTCGCCGAGAAGGCCCCCTACTGGAGCCGCCACTAACCGCTTCTTCCGTGGCGGCAGGAAACTCACCGTGATTCCGGAGGTGTTCCTCCCCGGCTCTCGAGCACTGGCTTGCCCAGCAGCCAGCTCCTAGGCCGAACGCCAGGCGCAGGGCCTCGGCCTGTTGACGGCTTCTTTTCGACAGTTCGCGCAGGCTGTCCTCGTCGGTGTGGCTGAGGCTGGTTCGCGCAGCAGCTTGGGCGTGGGGAGCGAAGCGGCGCAGGCGCTCGATCACCGATCGGGGGGTGCGTCACGTACCCAGCAGGCAAAGGGGCGCGCCATTGCCCTTCGGCAGGGTTCGCCCACCTACGCAAGAAAGGCCATCGTTGAATCGCCCAGATCGCTGAGCGCGCAGAGGCCGGCGCCCACGCCGGCACCGACAGCCGGCCCGAGCAGGGGGTTCAGGAGGAGCCACCATGACCCCCAGAAAGCCCCACCAAGGGGCCTCCAAGCGGCGGTGAGGTTTCACGGCTGACGCAGCTGCACATGGCCCTGCTCGTCATGCTCGTCGACCACCGATCCTTCCAGGGAAATCAGATGTTCCTGCTGATGTTGACCAATTCACGCGAACCTTATCGGCCTCATCAACCGAGGGGACCCCAACCACAATCAGGTTCTCATCAGGCTTGTTCCTCAGACATCAGACTGAAATCCAACTAGGGCAAGCACGGCCCGGCGATCAGGGGCGGCGGCGCTGGAGCGGGGCAGTGGCCTGGGCGAAAGCCGACGCGCCGCCGGCGGCAGCAGGGGAGCCGCCCGGCGGGAGATGGCATCAAGCAAACGGCCGCTTGCTGCAGGGGCGGCTAGGGGCTGGTAACTGGGGGGGGAGCGGCCGGCTTGAATCGGTCTCGCTTCGATCGTTTGAACGGAGCTGGGGGCGACCTGGTCCGGCCCTGGTGGGCGACCGGCGTTCTTCCGGATCGGTCGTGCCATGAACCTCCGGGGAGCGTTCGGCCTAGTCGTCTTCACCCTCCATTCGAACGCGTCGAGCTGGTTTTCATCAGCGCCCCCTTTAAACTGGGTAGGTCACTGGGTTCGCTCAGCCGATCGCTCAACTGGCGCGCTCTGCCACGCGGGGCCCTGGCTCCGGGAGCCCGGCCGTGCTCCGGCCACCCATCCACGCAGCTGCCGCCGCGGCAGTCATCATTGAATCAAGGGTGGATCCCGCTGATCGGCGCTTTACCCGACGGGCAGGATCACAGAGGCGTTTTCATCGCGCTGCCCTGACCTGCTCGACGGGGAAGCTGATGGGTCAACGTTAGCGGCTGTGGCGCACGCCCTGCGCTGCTTCAGCCACACGCTCCGGCCGAGCCCGGCAGGGCAATCGACACACGCCGACTTGCAGCACCAAAGGAAAAGGTCCAAACGGGCCGAGAGCAGAAGGGCGAACCTTAAGGGGCGGTGTTCTCAGACCACCGGCTTCGAAGATCAGCTGGCAGCTGGCGTTCCCAGCGACCGCCGTGCAGGCGTCACAGCAGAGGGCGGCAGGCCACGCCCCGCACGCGGGAAGCTGTAGGGAGCCGTGCACCGCAGCACGGACAGCGCGCCAGCCGCGCCACAGCCTGGATGGCAGGGGGTGTGGTGACGCGGCTCACCTCGAAGTCGCTTCTGCGCTGGTTGATCTCCGCCATGCGGGGGCCGGAAGCAGGGACCATGCAAGCCTCGCGCAACCCCCAGGACCCGGTCGATTTCCAGGATGGATCAAATCTCGTGCAGAGCGTGCCGAGCATGGCCGTCTGCGGCAGGGCTCCAGCAGGGGGCCGCGAAGCAGATGCTCGCAGAGATCGCTGCCATCTGGCGCGGGGCCGACCCCGCGGCGTAGAGGCCCGGCGGTGCGGCGCCTGCGGCAGACACTCCCGCGCAGGTCACCACACGGCCTCCTCCGGGCAGGGGCACCGCCGAAGTGTTTTCTCCGATCAAGGCGATGAAAGGGGGAAAGCAGGGGTGCAAGGGGCATGCCGGCTTCAGGCTTCGGGCCTTGGTGGCCCCCATCTGGCGGGGTCGTCCGGGTCAGACTCTGGGGGCCAGAACGCAGCGGCAACACACGATGGATTTGGGGTCTGGCTCAGACGATCGGCACGAAAGCTGCTGTTGGGTGGGCGCCAGCGCCCTGCTCATCTACTGACGTTCACGGCGGTGAAGCTGTGCTCAGCGCGCGGCATCAGCCGCTGCTCAAAGCAGTTTCTTCACCCGGTGGCCTCCGGTCCAGAATCGGATGGCGCCTATCTTACTCACCACCAAGAACTACCGCTCCCACGTGACACGGCAGCAATTCATCCGTTCCTGGCGGGCTGCAAACTCAACAAGGTTACCGGCAACCTCAAATCCGGCCGGCCCCGGCTGGCAGAAACAGTCAGATCATCCTCACGGTCAAGCTGAAGTCCGAAGCCAAAGAAGAGCTGCCCCTGGATTTCACCTTTGTGAAAGGTGGGGAGAAGCCTGGCGGGTGAGCGAATCAGCGCGGCTGGCAAGCGGCGCTGAGCCAAGACGTCCGACGTCCCTGCCAACGGGCGATGCCCGATCCATCCCCCAGCAAGGGCCGAGGAACTGCTGCACCGGCTGCCTGCAGACGGCGCCGCCCACGCGTACTACGTGCTCGATGCTCCGGTGAACTTGAAGACGCGGTTTTACGACCGCTGTTATCGGGAGCTGCAGGAGAATTTGAGGCGCTAAGCCCCCGAGCTGGTGCGTGCCGACAGCCCCACCCAGCGGGTGGGCGCCCGCGGCGACGCTCTTGCCGTGCGTCACCGCATCAGCCTGCCTCACGCCTGGAGAACGCCTTCTCAAGCGAAGAGCTGCAGGCCTGGTACGGGCGGCTCGCTGAAGGTGCTCGATCGGCCGCTCCCCTCGGGGAGCCGCCGCAGCGGCTTGCCGATGGTGTGCGAAACTTAAGAATCGACGGCAACGCCCTGGCCCCTGAGCTAACGAGCGTTGGCGTGCTGGTGCGGGCCGCCAGCCGCGGCGACCTGGCCGGATCCGGCGAGGAGATCACCCAATGTGCCGGCACAATCCGAGCGTGGCCCCTGCGCCTGCTTAGCTGGACGATCGCCGGAGTGGCTGGAGGTGCGCGGCGAAGCCCTGATCCCGATAGCACCTTCGCGCCATCAACGGCCGAGCGCGCCAGCCGCGGAGGAGCCCGCTGTTTTGCCACGCGCCAGCGCAAATGCTTGCGCCGGCACCCTGCGTCAGCTTCGATCGGCGCGTGGTGGCGGCACGGCGACTGGAGTTCTTTGCTAAACCCTGCACCTGCCGGGCGACTGGCAGCCTGCGGCCCGAGCCCTCCCGGCCCGCGCCGTGGAGTGCTGCAAGCTGGCTGGCGGCCGCCGGCTTCCGGGTCACCCCCAACGCCGCGCTCTGCCCCGAATCTGCGTCGGTGGAGGCCTTCTTCGCGGCATGGGAACAGCAGCGGCATCAGCTCGCTACGCCACCGATGGCGGTGGTGGTGAAGCTCGATGACCTGCGCCTGCAGGCCGATGCCGGCTTCCACCCAGAAGGCGCCCGCGCTGCGGCGATCGCCCTGAAGTACCCGCCGAGGAGGGCCCCCAGCAGCTGCTTCTTCTGGTGGCCCAGGTGGGGCCGCAACCGGCGTGATCACGCCGGTGGCTGAATTTCGAAGCCGCGTGACTCTGGCCGGCACCATGCGTGAGCCGGGCAATTGCACAACGCCGATCGGCCTGGTCGACTGGATTCCATGACGGCGACAGGTGGTGGTGCGCAAGGACCGGCGAGTCCATCCCCGAGGTGGTGCGCGGTGCTGAGCGAGCTGCGCGCGCCAGGCGCAGGCGCCTGCGCTGCCTCCACCTGCCCGGAGTGCGGCCTCGACCCTGGTGCGCGAGGAGGGCGAGGCCGCCACCCGCTGCGTGAAACAGCAGCTGCCGGCGATCCTGCGCGGGCCGGCCTGCGCACTTGGGTGAGCAAGGCGGCCCTGGATGTGGATGGCCTCGGCCGCAAGCTGAATTCGACGCAGCTGTGGACGCAGGGTCTGGTGACCTCGATCGCCGCTCTCTAAACCGCTCGATGCCGCCCTGCTCGCCAGCCTGGAGCGGATGGGCGAGACCCTCAGCCTTGGAAGCTGGCGGCGGCCCTTGGAAGCCTCCAAGCAACCAGGCCCTTGGCCCGTCCAGCTTTTATGGCCTTGGCATCCACCACGTGGGAGCGTGAACCGCCAAAAGCCTCTGGCGCGGCAGTTTTGCCTCCGCCGAGCCTTGGCCCCGCCGCGGCTGAGCACCAGACAGCGATACCGCCGTCTTCGCAATCGGCGCTGGAAATCGCCGAATCCCTGCGCATGGTGCCACCCGCCGCCGAACCTCCCCTGCTGGCGAGCTGCGAGGCTTGAGGGGATCCCCTGGCGCAGCCCTAGGCGATGGGGCTGCTGGGGAGGCCGGCCAACCGCTTGAGCGCCAGAACCTTCCGTGCTCACTGGCACTGCCAGCCTCAGCGCAGCCAGGCCAGGAGTTTTGATTCGGGCGGCGGGGGAAAGGTGGAGCAGCTCGGGTGAGTAAAAGAACGAGCTACGTGGTGGCTGGCGCGAAGCCGGCAGCAAGCTCAGCAAGCGAAGCCCTGGGCGTGGCCGTGCTCGATGAGGCCGGCCTGCGGAGCTGCTGGAAGGAATTGAGCTGAGACAGCCCAAGCCGGATTGCGCCAGGAGTGGCGACATGAAACCCTGCACCAGCCCAACCCGCCGTCTACCGCTGGATCACGACGGACTGCGGTCGGGCGCAGTAACATGGAACTGGCCATGCCGTCGCGGGCCTGCTTGCGACGTCCGCCCCTGGTCTGGTTCGTGCTGATCGCAAGCGGATCCGCGAACTGGCCGCTGAAGCAGCTGAGCCCGGCGCCTGAAAAGTTGTTCAGCTCGGATCCCAACGCTCCAGGGCCCGCCGTGCCGCCGGCTCGCCCAGCGATCGAGCCCACGTGGCGATCAACCCCAGATGCGCAGCGCCCACGTGTTGGCATCCGCCTCGCGCCGTGAAGCACCTCCCCGAAGCGCGCCCACATCACCGGCCGAGCTCGCCGAGGGCGCAGAACAAACCGTGCCCGGCAGGATCGCGAATCAGGGCCCGATCAGGTAGTCGCGAGGCTCACCTCCTGAGGCCATAGACGAGGTTGAGCAGGCTGAAGGGAACCGCGGGTGAGAGCCGGGTGAGCAGCTGCTGCTGGCCCTGCGCTCACCCGCCGGCGTGGCCTTTGTGCCGCTTTAATGCCATTTGGGTCACGCTTTTGTTGCGGGGGTCTGGGGCCTGCGCATGCTGGCCCGGTGCGCTCTTACGGCACGTCTGGGGGAGCCTGATCGGTTGTTCGTGGGTGCCTCGTTGGGGGCGTCGCGGCTTTTCTGCTGGGTAGGCCTGGTTGCGCGACTGGAACCCGCCAGCGGCCTTGCAGGCCTTTCCGAAGCTGCTGGCGATTGAGGGCGGGCCGTGAGCCAGGAGGGTTCAAGTTGGTGATGCTCACCCGCCTCTCACCCGCGTTTCCCTTCAGCCTGCTCACCTCGTCCTTGGCCTCAGCGAGGTGAGCCCTGCGCGACTACGTGATCGGCTGATCGCGATCCTGCCGCACGGTGGTTGTTCTGCGCCTGCGCGACTCGCCGGTGGATGTGGGGCTTCGGGGAGGTGCTTCAACGCGAGGCGGATGCAACACGTGGGCGCTGCGCATCCTGGGGTTTGATCGCCACGGTGGGCTCGATCCTGCTTGGCGAGCCGGGGGCACGGCGGGCCTGGAGCGTTGGATCCGAGCTGAAGGCACTTCTTCAGGCCGCCGGGCTCAGCTGGCTTCAGCGCCAGTCGCGGATCGCTGCGATCAGCAACGAACCAGACGCAGGCGGACGTTCGCAAGCAGCCGCGACGGCTTGGCCAGTTCCATGTACTGGCCCGAACCCAGTCCGGTCTTGATCCAGCGGGTAGACGGGCGGGTTGGCTGGGTGCAGGGTTATGTCGCCACTTCTGGCGCAATCCCGGCCTTGGCTTTCTCAAGCTCAATTCTCCAGCAGCTCCCGCAGGCCGGCTCAATCGAGCACGGCACCGCCAGGGCTTCGGCCTGCTGAGCTGCTGGCCGCTTTCGGCGCCAGCCACCACGTAGCTCGTTCTTTTACTCACCGAGCTGCTCACCTTTCCCCCCGCCGCCTCGATCAACTCCCTGGGGCCTGGCTGCGGCTTGAGGGCTGGGGCAGGGTGCCAGTGAAGCAGCGAAGGTCGGGCCGCTCAAGCGGTTGGCGGCTTCCCAGCAGCCCCATCGCCTAGGGCTGCCGCAAGGGGGATCCCCTCAGCCTCCAGCTCCGCCAGCAGGGCGAGGTTGGCGGCGGTGGGCCGAAACCATTGCGCAGGGATTCGCGATTTTCAGCGACGATGCCGAAGAGGGGCGGGTGATCGCTTCTGGTTGCTCAGCCGCGGCGGGTGCCCAAGGCCTCGGCGGAGGCAACTGCCGCGCCAGAGCTCTGGCGTTCACCGCTCCCACGTGTGGATGCCAAGGCATAAAGCTGACGGTGCCAAGGGCTGTTGCTTGAGGCTTCAAGGGCCGCCCCAGTTCAAGGCTGAGGTCCTCGCCCATCCGCTCCAAGGCGGCGAGCAGGGCGGCATCGAGGGTAGAGAGCGGCGATCCGAGGTCACCAGACCTGGTGCCACCAGCTGCTCGATTCAGTCTTGCGCCGAGGCCATCCACATCCAGGGCCGCCTTGCTCACCAGTGGCGCAGGGCGCCGCGCAAGGATCGCCGGGCAGCTGCTGTCACCGCAGCGGTGGCGGCCTCGGCCCTCCTCGGCGCACCAGGGTCGAGCCGCACTCCGGGCAGGTGGAGGGCAGCCTGCAGGCGCCTGGCGCCTGCGCGCGCGTCTCGCTCAAGCACGCGCACCAACCTCGGGGATGAATCTCGCCGGCCTTGCGCACCCACCACCGTGTGCCGTCATTGGAGCTCCAGTTCGACCAGGCGATCGGCGTTGTGCAATGTGGCCCGGCCTCCAAGCGGTGCCGGCCAGAGGTCCACCGGCTCGAATTCAGCCACCGGCGTGAATCACGCCCGGTGCGGCCCACCTGGGCCATCCCCCCCAGATGAAGGCAGCTGGCTGGGGGCCTCCTCGGCGGGGTAACTTCAGGGCGATCGGCCAAGCGCGCGCTTCTGGGTGAAGCCGGCATCGGCCCTGCCAGGCGCAGGTCATCGAGCTTCACCACCCGCATCGGTGGCGTAGGCGAGCCTGATGCGCTGCTTGGTTTCCCCATGCCGCGAAGAAGGCTCCACCGACGCCAGATCGGCAGAGCCGCGCGTTGGGGTTGACCCGAAGCCAGGCGGCCGCCAGCGCAGCTCACGGCAACTCCACCTGGCTGCGGGGCCGGGGGCTCGGCCGGCCGCAGGGCTGCCATCCGCCGCAGGTGCAAGGGTGTCGGCAAAGAACTCGCAGTCGCCGTGCCGCCACCACGGCCGGATACGAGCTGACGCAGGGTGCCGGCGCGGCATTGCGCGGGTTGGCAAACAGCGGCTCCTCGCGGCGGGCGCGCCTCGGCGTTGAATGGGCCGCGAAGGGCTATCGGGGATCAGGGCTTCCCGCGCACCTCCAGCCCACTGCCGCGGATCGTCCAGCAGCAGGCGCCAGGGCACGCTCTGGATTGGTGCGCACAATTGGCGGTGATCTCCTCGCCGGATTCGCCGTCGCCGCGGCTGCGGCCCGCACCAGCACGCCAAAGCTCGTAAGCTCAGGGCCAGGGCGTTGCGTCGATCTTAAGTTCGCACACAATCGCCAGCGCTGCGGCGGCTTCCCCGAGGGGAGGCGGCCGATTCGAGCCCTTCCAGCAGAGCCGTACCAGGCTGCAAGCTCTTCGCTGAGAAGGCGTTCTCAGGGCTGAGCAGGCTGATGCGGTGGCCGCACGGCCAAGAAGCGTCGGCCGGGGGCGCCCACCCGCTGGGTGGGGGCTGTCGGCACGCACCAGCTCGGGCTTAGCGCCTCATCTCCTGCAGCTCCGATACAGCCGGTCGTAAACGCGCGTCTTCAAGTTCCGGAGCATCGAGCCAGCGTAGTAACCGCGTGGCGGCGCGTTGCAGCAGCCGTGCAGTTCTCGGCCTGTGCTGGGGGGATGGATCGGGCCACGGCCGTGGCAGGACGTTCGACGTTCTTCGCTCAGGCCGCTGCCAGCCGCTGATTCGCTCCACCCGCCAGGCTTTCTCCACCTTCACAAAGGTGAATCCAGGGGCAGCTCTTCTTTGGCTTTCCGACTTCAGCTTGGACGTGAGGAATGATCTGACTGTCCTGCAGCCGGGGCCGGCGATTGAGGTTGCGGTACTTGTTGAGTTGCAGCCCGGCCAGGAAGCGATGACTGCTGCCGGTTTCCACGTGGGAGCGGTAGTTTCTTGTGGGTGAGTAGATAGGCGCATCGATCTGACCGAGCCACTGGGTGGAAGAACTGCTTGAAAGCAGGGGTGATGCGCCGGGCGGCTGAGCACCAGCTTTCAACCGCCGTGAACGCCAGTTAGATGAAGCAGGGCGCTGGCCGCCACCAACAGCGCTTCGTGCGATCCGTCCTTGAGCCAAAGACCGCCAATCCATCGTGTGTGCCGCTGCGTTCTGGCCCAGAGTCTGACCGACGACCCCGCAGAACTGGGGGCCACCAAGGCCCGACAGCCGAAGCGGCATGCCCCTTGCACCCTGCTTCCCTTTTTCATCGCCCTTGATCGGGAACACTTCGGCGGTGCCGCTGCGCCCCGGAGGAGGCCGTTGGTGGACCTGCGCTGGAGTGACGCCGCATGCGCCGCACCGCGCTCTAACCGCGCGGTCGCCGGCGCCGATTGGCAGGCGAATCTCTGCGAGATCTGCCTTTCGCGCCCTGCTGGAGCCGCCTGCGCAGAACGGCCTGCTCGGCACGCTCTGCCACGAGATGAACCATGCTGGATCGACCGGGTCCCCCTGGGGTGGCGCGAGTTGCATGGTCCTGCTTCCGGCCCGCATGGCGGAGATCAACCGGGCAGGCACTTCGGGTGAGCCTGCGTCAGCCACTACCCTCGCCACTCCGGCCTGTTGCGCTGGCTGGCGCGCTGTCCGGTGCCTGCGGTGTCCACGGCTCCCTACCAGCGCCGCGTGCGGGCGTGGCCTGCCGCCTCTGCTGTGACGCCTGCGGCGGTCGCTGGAACGCCAGCTGCCAGCTGATCTTCGAAGCCGGTTGTCTGAGAAACCGCCTTAAGGTTCGCCTTCTGCCTCTCCCCCGTTTGGACCTTTTCCTTTTGGTGCTGCAAGTCGGCGGTTGTGTTCATTGCCTGCTCGGCTCCGGCGGGATGCGTTGGCTGAAGCAGCGCAGGGCGTTGCGCACAGCGCTACGTGACCATCAGCTTCGTTCGAGCAGGTCAGGGCAGCGCGATACCGGTTTCTGGTGATCTGCCCGTCGGGGTAAGCGCCGATCAGCGGGATCCACCCTTGATTCAAGGAGGACTGCGGGCGAGCCAGCTGGTGGATGGTGGCCGAGCACGGCCGGGCTCCGGAGCAGGCCCGCGGTGCGAGCGCGGCAGTGAGCCGATCCGCTGAGCGACCAGTGACCTAACCCAGTTTTTAAAGGGGTGGGGCGCTGGATGGAAAACAGCTCGACGCGTTCATGGAGGGTGAAGATCGACTTGGTCGAACGCTCCCCGGAGTCATGGCAGCGACGATCCCGGAAGAACGCCGGTCCACCAGGCGGGACCCAGTGGTCGCCCCAGCTCGTTCACGATGAATCGAGACCGATCAAAGCGCCGCTCCCCCCCAGTTTACCACGCCCTAGCCGCCTCAGCAGCGCCGTTTGCTTGATGCCATCTCCCGCCGGGCGGCTCCTGCTGCCCGCCGGCCTCGGCTTCGCCAGGCCACTGCCCCGCTCCAGCGCCCGCCGCCCTGATCGCCGGGCACGGTGCTGCCTTAGGTTTGGATTTCAGTCGTGATGTCTGGGAACAAGCCTGATGAGCAACCTGATTGTTGGTGGGGTTTCCGCCTCGGTTGATGAAGGCGATAAGGTTCGCCAGGTGAATTGGTGCACATCCAGCAGGAACATCTGATTTCCCTGGAAGATGCGGTGGTACGTCGAGCAATGAACGAGCAGGGCCATGTGGCAGCTGCGTCAGGCGTGAACCTCACCGCCGCTGGAGCTTGGCTGGGGGCTTCTGGGGGTCACTGTTGGCCCTTCTCTTCCTGAGACCCCTGCTCGGGGCCGCTGTCGGTGCCGGCGTGGCCGCCGCCTCTGGCGGCGCTCAGCGATCTGGGCAATCAACGAGGCTTTCTGCGTGAGGTGGGCGAAACCCTGCGAAGGGCAATGCCGCCCCTTTGCCTTGCTGGTACGTGACGCACCCCCGAATCGGGTGATCGAGCGCCTGCGCCGCTTCGCTCCCACGCCAAGCTGCTGCGCACCAGCCTCAGCCAACGCGAGTGACAGCCTGCGCGAGCTGCTCGAAAGAGCCGTAACAGGGCCGAGGCCCTGCGCCTGGTTCGGCCTAGGAAGCTGCTGCTGGGGCAGCCAGTTGCTCGAGAGCCGGGAGAACACCTCCCGGATCACGGTGGAGTTCCCCTGCCGCCACGGAAGAAGCGGTAGTGGGCGGCCTCCAGTAGGGCCTTCCTCGGCGACCCCTGCTGGCGCAGCTCGCTTGCACCCGTGCAGCCATCCACTTCGCGAACAGGTCAGCCCGATCGCGCTGAGGCTGCGCCAGATCGGGTAGCCTGCCGGTCGCGAGCACTTTGTTCGCTTCCTCCTGGTTTCCACAGCCTCTGGCCCAAGGCCAGGGCTGGCCGCCGCAGCGCAGCCAGACCTGTCGAGCAACAAGGGAAGGGCTCAAGTTCTCCGACTTCTGCCGGCACCCGGCCATCCCGGCTGAATCCCGGGCGCCATCGCGATCAGCTCCACCTCCACCGGGGCGCGCGGTGGAGCAGCTTCCAGGTTGCCGGTGGGGACTGCCCATCACCGAGCAGCAGCAAGCGCCAGGACACAGCTTGATTCGGCCGTGGTGGTGGTCACAGCCAGGCCGCGACGGAGCATTGCCAGAGGGGCTGGCGGCCGAGAGAAACGGCAGCGAGCTCAGCCGGGCTGTGGGAAACGGTTCCCGTCATGGCAGCTTTGCGGAGCTTCAGCCTATGGAATTTCGTTGGCCTCAGGTAACCAGGGCCTTGCGTCGCTGCAGCTCGGAAGCCAGAGCAGCAGGGGTGGGGGGGGGGCGGGGGGGGGGGCATTGACGTTCCGCCGGGCTACTCCGGGGATTGCGGGCGGCTGGCCGAGCTGAAAGGGCCCCACGGCCGTGGAGTTTTTTCGCGCGCCATCGCGGGAGAGGGTGGTGATGGCGTGGAAATCGGTGCAGCGGGGAATGGGGCGCTGCTGCTGGTTGCTGACCTGGTCGATCTGTTGTTGCTGGCGGCAGGTAGCCGCTGTAATTTGGTGTCCGATCTCGGCCGGCTTTTCGCGCACATCGAGCGGTACGGCTGGATTGCGGCAAGGCCATGGCGGACCAGATCGGCGCTGTGGAAGCCGGAGCGGCGCAGCAGGTCGCGGGTGATCGTCCTTGATCCGCCCGTTTCGGCTTCCCTGCAGGAGCCACCGAACAACTAACCTTCAGCCGCACCGTGGCCAGGCGCTGCTGCTCGGCCACGACCTTGGGCCTGTTGCGAATTCGAGATCTGCCCAGCGCGATCATCGATCAGGCCCAGCTCGCGGCCCAGGGGCTCAAGCGCCGGTCGCGTTATCGCCGCGCCAGCACCAGGCGGTATTTCGCTACGGCTGTGAGCCCCGATAGGGCTCGCGTAGATCTTTCCGTGACCAGATCGTCGATCAAGGTCCGATGTAGCGCCTCACGGGGAAATGCACGGCGGCGGGCTGGTGCGAATCAGCCCGGGCGGCGTTGAGGCCGGCCAACCAATCCCTGGGCGGGGCCTCCTCGTAGCCGGTGGTGCCATTGAAGTTGCCCGGCGTGAACAGCCCGGCCACCCGTTTGGTCTGCCGTGGGGCAGGCACTGGGTGGCGGGTAGGTAGTCGTAGTCGACGGCCATAGGCGGCCCGCGCATGATGCAGCGCTCCAGCCGGCAGGGTAACGCAGCAGCATCCAGCTGCAGCCGCTCGGCGGCGGTGGAGAACCCCTGAAAACATAGAGCTCGGGGGTGTCCGCGGCCTTCGGTTCACGAAAGATCTGGTGGCTTTCTTATCGGCGAAGCGGCACGATCTTGTCTCCGATCGATGGGCAATTAGCGGGGCCTTTGGCTGTCGATCGAGCCGCCTAGACGGGCGTGAAGATGGAGGTTTGTCGGGATCAGCTGGTGGGGGTGGCGGCGGTGGTGCGGGTGAGGTCGACAACTCATCGCTCACTTCTCAAAACCAGGCACTGGGGTCAAGGAGAAGTAGCGGCTTTCGGCGTCCGCTGGGCTGCTCTTCCGAGCCTGATCCAAGGCCACACTGCGGCGGTCACCCGCGGGGGTGCCGGTTTTTTGAGGCGACCCGGTCTGCGGAACCCGAGGGCCCTGCAGCGCTTCGGTGAGGCCCTCGGCGGCCTGCTCGCCGGCGCGCCGCGCTTCATCGACTGCTGGCCACCCAGATCTGCCCCCCGGAGGAAGGTTGCCGGTGGTGAGGATCACGGCCCGCGCGGCATTAGGACGCTGCCAAAAAAAGTGCGCACGCCGGTGATCCGGCCACAGATTTTTTTTTTTTTTTTTTTTTTCTTTTTTTTCTTTTTTTTTTTTTCCGCTGCCGTCCTGGTTGTTGTTGGGGTCTTGCCTCCAGCTCCACCCTCCCCCAGGCCCGTCACCATTCGTCTCGCGCAGCTGCAGGTTGGGTGGTGCTGCAGGCAGCTGCAGCATCTGACGGGCCGTACTGGGCGCTTGTCGGTCTGGGCGCGCAGGGCCCACACCGCCGGCCGCGGCTGGAGTTGAGCACGCGCTTCTGTAGGGCCGTGGCTCGGGAGACCGGCCGATCAAAACCCCCGAGGGCATCCCACCTCATGCACGATTGGCTCTTGGCCGGTCCGCCCCCGCTGGTGCAGGGCTGCCAGGCGATCCGACCGGATGTTGAGGCTGAAAACAGGGCCGTGGAGATCCCAGCCCGCGCCGCGGTGATCGCTGCCTCACAGCCGCATGGGCCGCCGCGACCACGATCAGCTCAAAGGTTTTCGTGGGCTCGACGCTGAAGGCCATCGGCCTCATGTATGGCGCCCAGATGCTTGGGGCTCCAGGGCGGCGGCGTAGTCGGGATCTTCAGTGCCGCCCGATCCGTCCCAGAAGGTGAAGTAGAGCCCGAAATGCCACGCCTGGGTCGTCGATGGTGCAGCGAATGGTCGGCGGGGTCCAATCACCCAGCGGCCAGCCAGTGGTGGGGAACAACGGCGGGCAGGTGTCGAGGCCGAGGTGATTGACGATCGCCCAGACAGTCATGGTGCTCAGCACCGCCATCAGGGTGATCAGGTGCAGTGGCCGCATCACCAGCACACCAGCACCAGGGCTTGAACCACGGCTTCGGGGGGATCGAAGGCGAAGGAGGTCCAGGGGTGGGTTGGCGCGTTGCCGGTGGTGCCCTTGGTGCACACCAAGCGTAAACCAGCGGTGGTGAAAGGCGATGGGCTGGCGTAGTACAGAGCGTCTTGAAGGATCGCATGGCGCGTAAGCTCAAGGCCAGGTACCCCAGCCGTAGTGTCGGGCTTGGCATAGAGGCGCGTAAGCCCATGGCTCTGGGCGTGAGCACCGCGGCGGTGGCCAGGGCGAACACGCGCCGAGAGCACCGAGGAGGCGGATTCAGCGCGGATGCCCTCGCGCTGCGCATGTCTGCTGCTGGGGAATGTGGTGAATTGTTTCCGGCTTGCGGGCATAGAGCCACCACCAGGATCCCCGGCCAACAGAAAATAACGCTAGATCATACCGAGAAAACAAGTCCGTAGAACACGAGGAGTGATCGCCGAGCGAAGGAATCACTGTTCGGTGTCGATCTTTTCAGTGTCGATCTGTGCGATCGGCATGGAACCTTGGTTATCCCAAAGGCGCGTCGCCACAAAGCTTAGAGACACGCGCCGCCCTGAACCAGCCGAAATCATGGAGATGCAAAAGATCCAGCTGATCGTTCGAGCAGGCGTGCGCCTGGTTTTAAGGCGCCGCCAGGATTGCGGAAGCGGGTGAACTGGGCTCGAAAAGCAATTTCACGTGCCTACAGGCCCGTTGCGGTGCTTGGTGACGATAACTTCGTTGATGCCGCGATCGGCGTTTTCCCGGGGGTTGTAGTACTCGTCGCGGTAGATCGATCAGCACCAGGTCGGCGTCCTGTTTCGAGTCGAGCCTGATTCACGCAGATCGGCTGAGCATCGGCCGCTTGTTGGTGGCGATTCGAACCCGGCGGGCTGAGCTGGGAGAGGGCGATCACCGGCACGTTCAGCTCGCGCGCCAAATCCCCTTGAGGCCGGGGTGATGCGGGAGAGTTTCTGCACCCGGTTGTCGGGGGTGTGCCCTTCCTCAGCTGCGGTAAATCAATCCGATCAGGCCCAGCTCCGCCCTGCTCGGCCAATCAGGCCCGGCAGAGGGGAGCGCATCTCGAGCACACCCGCATTGGCTTGTCGTGAGAACAGCGCAGCTGGCCGAGGGTGTTTGATCTTGGCCGAGCCGGGGCCCATTCCCTCCTGTGCACCGCCGGTGCGCAGCCGCCCGCTCTCGATGCCACCCTCCACGAAGCAGGCGGTAGGTTGAGCTGGGCTTTTGCTCATCTTCCAGGGCTGAACATCACGCAGACCGGCGAGCTGTGGAGCTGGGCCACGTTCTGGCGATGTTTGAGCACGATCGAGGTTTTGCCATCGCCCGGGCGTCGGCCACGATGATCAGGTCCTGCGCTGCATCCTGGGTGATCGCTGTCCGTCGGCT
>Ga0163217_1029264_pt1 | contig 19353 bp, 24 predicted proteins | sample SynspAceP_FD_185933 | JGI IMG/M metagenome (GOLD analysis project Ga0163217, IMG submission 185933) | Saline lake microbial communities from Ace Lake in Antarctica - Synechococcus sp. Ace-P (PacBio error correction) | ecosystem: Environmental > Aquatic > Non-marine Saline and Alkaline > Saline ...
CCCTGATCATTTGATCATCCTTGAATCACCCCACCGCCATCGCCGGACTGGGGACACAAAGACCCATTTTTGCCTTGTCTTCTCGTTAATTCCCTCCGCCCCAATCGCCGATTATCCCCAAAACGGGTTTCGAAGATTGGTTTGGCTTGTCACCCGTCTGCGTTTCGTGAACAATTATGATCCGGCTTGCAAGTTTGGGGGTTTGGGGACGGAATGGTAATAGTGGCCTCAGGATGGACAAGATTGGGACATTCAATCCAGCAACTGGCGATCATCCAAACATATAGATGACTCATAAGGGGAGACTACGAGCATATGGTGCCATATTAATGGGACTTGGCCCTGACATCCATACAGAATGGATCGATAGATATATCTCAATCAGACTGTGGTCAAGGGTTCCCGAGAATCTCGAAGCCATGCCGGTTGCCAACTCCGCTCTTGCCAAGCCATTTGTGACAACAGCGGGCGGAGGGTTGGTGTCCAGTTGTTGTTCAGAACCCAATGCACCATCAAACCACCCAATTCTGTTTGGATGAAAGCGTGCAGATAAACCCAGTTCATTATTTTTGCTGTTGAGGCTTCTCGACGCCCTTGCGCGCACACATCAAGATGACAAATCAGCCAAGAAATGCGGAGTTCCTTCAACTCGAACAACAAAGCTTTTCTGCAGCATCGGTCAAGCATAATCAAATTTACCTGCTTGCAAATTGACTTTGAAAGCTTTCGACCATGCGGACACGTAATTGTTATCAAACGCGTCCATTATTTATCTCACTGCGCAACCATGAGAAGCAAATGAATAGTGTTTTGTTACTTGTTCTAGACTCTTTCTTCAATTGTTTGTTCAGGCAGATGGCGTGATTATTTGCTCTATTGGCGGTGCCTCATCCCCGTCGGATTGAAGCGACATAACCCTATCTGGCAGCTGGGACTGGTTTCACTGGCACTCGCAGCATCGGCTTGTGATATTGCCGCTGCCATAACCCACGTGCCGTTCCATGATTCTTGCGGCCTCTGCTTCGCCAACAGTTGCCGCGAACTGGAATCCTGGCTGGTCGACGCATCATGTCTCTTGGCGGCCATATCAAAAACCTGGCGCGAATCGGCGCGCGATCACCCGGCGCGGGCAATGGGCGGCAACGCCTCGCTTTTGCCGTTCAGCATGTGTGAGCTCTTTTGTCAAATCTGCCCCTGGTAATCTGAATTCCGATTGCTGGCTGCACTGATCAGTGGCAGCTGGATTCTGGACCGCTACGAGCCCTGCCAGGAATGCCTGTTGCTGCCCCTTCTGCAGAAAGAATAGTTCCCCGTGCGGCGTTCGATACTATCCTGATATTTCCTCTACCTGAAGTTAGTGAGAGAAAAAATGTTCGCGTGCAGCAATTGTTGGAAATTGACACCCGTTCCCTGTTGAAAATGGCATGGCGGAATCACGATCTGGAGCTGTGGTCGAATAGAAGTGGCTCGCTCATCCCCGCATCCGTATATCTATACCCGATGATAGCCCTGGTTTGAATCGCGAGCAAGAATCGATCTTCAATGCGGCTGCCATTGATGATGCACCAATCCTGCCGAGCTGCCCGAGGCCGGGCTGTTACAAGCGATGGACATGGCTCGGCATACCGGTGCTGATTCACGCGCAGAAGGATCGCAAACCGCAACGCTTTCTGAACAGGCAAAACCTCAGTCGCGGCATAATCCGGTGGCCAGGGCAGCGGCAAGGCGTCGGCGCTTCACCTCGCGGCTATCATGGCTTGGACGCTTCAAGATGGACGGCCGACCTGCTGCGATTCGCCTCGCCGAAAGAATTTCGGAACCGTCGACAAGGCGGCTTTCTGCTGAAGAAATTCTCCTGACCCTGGAGCGCGCCGGCCTGATCTTGGGCTGATCGCTCGATTCTCGGACCGCACGCGTCGACATCTGAATTCCTATTCTCTGGCGGCTAGACAGTCTGGCTCGAGCATTTTGGGCTCGAACGGCTGGCACCTGGTTGAATCAGCGGACGATCGGGATCCAAAACTGGAAGACCGCCTTATGATGGCTATCTTTGATTGTCTAATCACCTGCCGGTCTGCACAAGACACGTCGCGTGGCAGATTCTTCAACGCCGCCAATTTTATTTCTACTGGGTACGCATCAGCGCCTCTTCCTCGCCATCCGAGAATTTGTTCAGAAGACGGGTAGCGACGAAGCAGATTGAATCTCCAGCGAAATCGGATGAAAAGACTGGCCGATGATGTCGCTGTTTGCGGCGTCTTGGATCGACATTTTTCCCGCATATCTCGTATCGGCCAGCTTCTATTGGGGCGGCGGTCGCGGGGCGATGGAATCTGGCTAGCTTTGTCCCCAGGCAAGACCGTCGGCGAAGTTTCACCACGCAAAATTTTTACGTGATGGAACATTGCGCCCCAACCGACGATGCCGTCGTCAGGGCGCCGCGGGAGGCGTTTGACTTTCCTGGATTAGTCGTGGTCCGCGAAAGAAGATTTACACAACTGAAAACGCCAGCAATGAATCGCTGCTAATCTGGGCTCGAATCGACATTTGTATGAGTTGGCCGCAACGAAGTGTGGTACAGCTTCCACCATTATGGGTCGACCGTTTTGACCTAGGGCGGATGACAGCGGAATCCTGGAACGGATTTTCGCGCCGCTAATTGCCAAGCAGGCGGAGTGATTCCGGTTATTCGCCCACCGTTCAGAACAGTTTTGCGATAGTCCCTGACCGGCGGCAGCAAACTCTTTTCTCATTTCGGTTTGCTCGGTCGCCAGCTTTGGTCGTCAGCATCTTCCCCAATTAGGCGTTCGGTCTGTTGCCCTGATCCGGATGTTCAATATCTTCCTGGTTCGGAATTCGAGCAGCTCGGACGCCTTGCTCCGCCGAACTGTATATGTATAGGGCGTATCGGCGGGCAGGAAAACCCCGTCGCCGCCACTCCATTTCTTCCGTGCCCCATCCGGTATCGCCGCCTGATCAGATAATAGAGGCAATCGCTGTCATGGCTTGTGCAAAGGCAGCGGATTATAGCCGGGTTTGAACAGACATAGTGGAGCGAAAAGCCAAGCCGCTGAAACAGGCATTTAATACCGCTCCTCACCAATGCCGGCTTCCGCCAAGCCCTGGCCGCACCGTCCAAAATCACCTGGCCTCGTCATCGACTAAGCCATATGCCCGCCTAATCGAGACTGGGCGCAACCTTGGGCCCCTGAAATCCGCAGGACTTTCAAGCGGTTCGGTGTTTTGGAAAAGGCGAGCCTGCGTCTGTATATGTGCCTCCGGGCCAGATGGGAGCCGCACATAGCAGTGCAGGGGCACGCGGCGAGAAAAAGCAGAACTACATTGCTAGGAATCACGACCTAGGCTCACTCACATGCCGGCCGGAAATTTTTGCCACATAATGATTCAATATCGGCCAGCATTGAGCAAGGTTCTTGAAGGCACACGCCATGCCATGTGTTGCTATGCCACACAATTCACCTCCAGCGCGCCGAGACCGGGAGCGTCAGCCAAGCCACAGCGTTTCCGGGGGGACGCTGAAGCGAGCCGTCACGGTAAATCCGGCGATCGACATGCCCGTCACTTTCCGTCGGAAAAGCTGCTGGAGCAAGGCAAAATCGCAATCCGCGCGCCATACCCTGAGCGTTTGCCGTGGCGCGCTATTACGATCTTCGTCGGCACGCGATCGAACAAGCAGGTTCTGCTGGATAGCATTGGCACTGCCGGGAACCATGCGGTAATGTGAGTCTGACATATCGTCCTCCTGATCCCGAGAATCCATCGCGGGGTTGGACGCCGCCTTGGTCGATGAATAGCTGGCTGCGTCTCGATATGAAACCTCATGGTAAACCGGAACCTTCTCTTCACGGTAAACAGGGACAGGCCCGGATTTAACCCTGTCGCAATTTGGCTTGGCCGGGAACAATCCGCTTGTCCTGAAATGCATCGGCAGGCGCTATAATGCCCGCGAATCCCGGCTGTTCTCGCGAGGGCGAAACGGCCAGTGCAGGAGTGTAGCTCAGTGGTAGAGCATTCGTCTCCAAAACCGAGGGCTCCACGGTTCGAGTCCGTGCACCCTGCCTATTTTCCTTTTTAAAGCACCGAATCTTCATGCCAAGTTTAATTCCGCCATCAAGCCTGATCGTTCCTCACATGATCAGGGATGATTTTATGTCGCCTGAATGGGCTTTGAAGTTGATCGAAGATACATATTGTCGGATAGACAAGCGCTGGGTGCTGGTGGCCCGCCGGGGTGAGCACCTGAAACCCGCCTGCTGCTGGCCCGGGCCCACGAACGAAGCACAGGAAAAGAAAGTAATCGCGAACAGGCCGGCGACTCGGGTGGTTCCTGTTTTCCTGGAAACCTATGATTTTCGAAATCGGATTTTGCGAACCTCATTGCAGCGCGCCGGAATAAAAACGTCCTTCTTCTCGAAGAGTTCCGCGCGAAAGATGATCTTACGGCTGGTCGTGAAGTGGCGCGATCCGTTCGGCCAACAAATGGGATCTAATTCGAACGCCATTGAATCCGGCCCGAGAATCTGGCCCTGCGAACGTCATTCTTATATTTGCATGAATGGCAAGAAAATCTCCTGCAATATTATCGGCTAATGTTTGGAACGAAATTGCATACCGCTTGGATACAGGCGGGTTGAACGGTTTCTGGCGGCCGCAACATTTGATCATATGCTAGGCAGGGAATATGACGAAGTTTTGTTATATCAAACTAATATTCGATAAATAATCTGTCGCCCTGCAGTAAGTCGGCCGCGGCAGCAGGCGGCGCTCATACCGTGGATCGATGCGGACATCCGGGGTCGCAATTATTTTGAAGGCGCGCAGTCCAATCGTATTTTTACGGGATGCTCGACAGGGGGGGAGAGGAGGATCCGGTCTTTGCCGACCTGATTTCCCATTCCGCTAACAATCTCGCCTTTGCGCCGGAAACGCGAACTGGGCGAAAGCTTGCCTGCTCTATATGGCTCTGCCTGGCGATCAAAAACCTGCATCCCGGTCGAAACCGTCCAGCCTCATGGGCATTTTTGATGACAGCCATTGCGCGCTTGGCCCCGGCGCGCGACCTCGCTCAGCCTTCCGACCTTCTGGTCGATCAACGCGACACCCCGGGAAAATGCGCCACCTCGAAATCAAATTCCCCGGCAGCCTTCAATATGGGGCAATCCCAGCAACCGAGGGAAAGCGAATCGCTCGGACGATTTCACCACGCCTGTCGGCAACGGGCGAAGGTAAACAACGATCACCCCCGACATGATAAAGCCACGATGAAGCGGGTTTTCCCCTGTATGATCGCCAAGGGCCCACATTGATATGGCTATCGCGCGGCGCAATGATTCCGAATACCCATCCTGCCTGATTCCGTGACACCGCACTTTTGCAAGGGCTGGTGGCCGGCCGCTGGAGCAGCATTGCTCGCGTATCTCCCGAAAAAGTAGCGCGCGTTGCCCGAAACGGGTGGCAGGATGCTTCTGGGTTACAATATCGCACGCAGCCGTTCATGGGCTAATGTCGATGGCATGCCCCGGGTCGGAAATTGCCTCAACGGGGCGGACTGACCCCAAATAGAAATTGCCGCTTTAATCCATCCTGTTTTCCGGGGAGAAAATATGCAAGCCTTGGAGAGCGAAGCGCCGCTGATTGTCTAACATCGACTCAAAAGCCCTTATGCTTTGCCGCAAATCCGGCGGACGCTGGCGCTTGGAACAGTCGCTGGATATGCGTTTTTGCCTGGCGGCCCTAACCCTCGATAATCCCCGCTATCTGGGATCGGCGCGCAAGAGCAAGGGCAAGCTGTCCGAAATGCACCCGCAGCGGCCAGCCCAGTGGGGATCGGGTCAAATATGCCTATCGCGACGCCGCGCCGCTATGTCGAGCGTCAGGGGCCTATGCTCAAGGGTACCGAGAAAATCTGGGACTTCGTCGATCGCCAATATCGGCATTTTTCATGGCCATGCAGACCGACCGCGACCGGCTCGGCGCCTATTTCGCGCGTCTATCACCCTTCGGCGGGGGAAACGGATATCGAAAATGTCGCCGTGGTCGCGCCTGTCCTGGAGCAGGCTGGCATCGATTTGAACGGCTTTGCCGACTTCAGCAAGGCGAGGCAGCGCGCCGGCATGACGCCCTGCAGGCGAGCTCCACCCCGAGCGGCATTAACGGCGTCCCGACCTACTGTCTTCGACCGGCACGATCCTGTTTGGCGCGAGCATCTTCCCTTTGGGTTCCGCTGGCACTTGCAGGGACGAAAAGGCCAGGCACCCGATATCGCCTATGCAGATGATGACATGGAGCCCGTATCATGCTGAGTCATCTTCATCGATTTCAAGTCCCCGCATCTGTTTGGCGCTGAACGACCAGTGGGCTCTCGCGCGCGAAACCGGCGTCCATATTGACTGGATTCCCCTTCTCGTCCCGGCCCTTTACATCCCCGAAAGAAACAAGCGGACGAGACGGTTGCGAGCCGCAGTCGCGCGTCCGCGCCCTTGCCCAGCGTGACACCCATTTTGGCATATGCGGCGGTTCAGGCCGGGAGATGCATTTTTCGCAGACCCGGCTGGCACGAAGCCCGCCCTCGCCGCCATGCCGAATTGAATGGCGACGCCGGTCCCCGTCAATACCGCGCCGCTTTTGCCGCTTACTGGTCCCCCCAGCAAGGCCAGACCTGGATGACGAAATACTGGTAGCCGCCCTGTTTGTCCCTCCCTGCACATGGGCTCTTCCCGAAACATGCAAATCGGCCCGCGGCAAACTGCTATTCGATTCCGGGCCAAAGGCAGAAGATCCGGGGTTTTCGAAGCACCGTCCTATGTTCATAGCCGACCAGCTGGTTCGTTGGCCGCGAACTCTTCCCTGGATAGGGTCTCTGAGCCACGGCAAGTGCCCCTCAGCGTAAATCCGTTCTTTTTCTTGCGAATCCGGGAATCTCCGTATAAAGGGCTGGTCTTTCCGAAATCAAATGCATATACCGACACAGTCAATGACTGCCCCCGGAGTTTATGTTGGAAACCGGCAAGAACAGTTTAGGGAATCAAAGCATGGCAAAAGTCATATCCAGGCGAAATTCATGATCAGGTCAAGGCTGAGACCAACCAGGTCCGGTTCTGGCCAACTTGGCCCGAGACCGTCCGTACGGCAATCCTCGTGCTGATCAATGACCACAATATTGGGTCTGTTTTTTCTTGGCTTGATTCGGTTTTTTAACGGGATTGTAGCCTGGCTCCTGAGCCTTGCAATAAACGCCCCATACAAATTTTTTAGGTTATTCGCATGCACGCTGGTACATCATTCACGCTTATTCTGGCTTTGAGCACAGGTCAAGGAAGCCATTGGAGGCCTGAACGCCAAGCGGCTCGGCCTGATGACCGAACTGGTCGAGGATATCGAAGTCCCCGACCGAGACGATTCACCGAAGTCCAAAAGCGCGGCAAGAAGATCCAGTCGGAGCGGAAGTTTTCCCCGGCTACGTGCTGGCCAAGCTCGGAAATGACCGTGATGTTTTAGTCACTTGGTCAATGAACCAGCCCAGGTAACCGGTTTTCTCGGTAAGCCAGCGGACAGCCGCAGGCGATCAGCGAAAGCGAAGCCGCCCGCCATTCTCAACACCAAGAAGAAGCACAACGCTCCGAAAGAACGGATCACCGGTCGCTTACGAAAATTGGCGACGAGGTCAAGGTCAAGAGCGCGACCGTTTTCAACAGCTTCACAACGGCATTTGTCCGAAGAACTCGATTTCGAACACAGAACAAGGTCAAGTTTCCGTATCCATCTTCGACGGCGCGCAAAACCCCGGTCGAACTGGACCTTTGGCGAAGTCGACCTGATCAGTTTTAGTTTTCATGCCCCGGATCAAGTCCGGAGCACATAAAATTTGAAACTTCGGTTCGAATACCAGTGGTGGGAGGAGGGCATGCTCTCCGTTTGAACCACTTAATTGCGGAGCGGCATTTCCCATCAAAAGAGTGAAAGGCAGCAAATGGCTTAAAAAAATTGATGGCTATATCAATTGCAGTACCTGTCGTATTGCAAATCCATCCCCGCCGATCGGCCAGCATTGGGTCAGCGCGGCCGTCCAATATCAATGGAATTCTGCAAGGCTTTTAACGCGGCCGACAGACAAGCTTGGAAAAAGGCACGCCGATCCCCGACCAAGATCTACGGTCCTATGGCGATCCGCCAGCTTTAACCTTTGTCACAAGACCCCACAGCCAAGCTTCTGAATCAGAAGACTGCCAAGCTGAAAAAAGGTTCTAGCGAACCCGGCAAAGTGGCAGGCGAACGATCAAGACTTCGCAGATCAAGGAAATTGCCGAACGAAAAATGCCCGACCTCAATGCCCAACAGCAATGAACAGGCTATGAAAATCATTTCAGGCACCGCACAGCTCCGAATGGGCGTAGAAGTGGTGGAGGATAAGAAATATGAGCGAACTCTCCAAAAAAATGCAGGCGATCATTCCAAAGTTGACAGTGAAAAAACTGTACGGCATCGATGAAGCCATCAAGACGCTGAAAGGCCTCGCTTCTTTACCTCGAGTTTGACGAGACACTGATGTCGTGATCAATCTTGGTGTCGTCCCCGCATGCTGAACCAGATGGTCGCGGCGTGGTACTCGCTGCCATCCGGAGACCGGTTAAAACCGGCTCCGGGTTGCGGTATTTGCAAGGATGCCCAAAGCAGACGAAGCAAGGGCTGCGGGTGCGGATACGGTGGCGCGCTGAAGATTTGATGGAGCCATGCAAGCGGCGACCTCAACTATGAATCGCATCATCGCCTACCCCTGACATGATGGGCTTAGTCGCGTCTCGGTAAGGTTCTTGGTCCGAAAGGCCTGATGCCCAACCCGAACTCGGCACGGTTACCCCAATAGTCGCGCAAGCGGTCAAGGACGCCAAGGGCGGCCCAGATCGATATCGCGTCGAAAAAAGCCGGTAATCATCCACAATGGCAATCGGCAAGACCAGCTTCTCCGAAGCCGATCTGCGCAAGAAATTTTCGATGCGGCTGGTCCAACACGTGATCCAAGGCGAAACATCCGGTGCCAACGGGCAAATATGTCCCGAAATCCGGTCTGAGAACGAACCATGGGGCAGCCTCAAAGGTTTGATCTTCGGCGAGATTGAAAGGCGCCTGAATTCGTCGCATGTCGCCCCGGCACAGCAGGGGATGACACAATAAACTGGCTAGAAAAGGCCGGGCGCGGATCCCGGCCTTTTTTTCATCGCGCCATATTTTTAAAAGACCGGCAATGACCATATGCAGATCAGCGCAGAACTATCCTACGCCCCCCGCGGCCCTGCACCATATTGGTCCATGGTAGAATCAGCGGCGACGACCGAACCAATATTGGAACATTCCGACATCAGCATCGGCAACGGCTGACGACAAAACATAGTCGCGGCCATGATGGCATCGGCACAAGGCTGTGGACGACGCAGCAGGAAGCACCGCATTCTCTTATGCCGCCGCGGTTTGCCCGATTGATCCGCGCCAATCCGGATTTTGCCGCCCTGCCCGCAACCGCCTAGCAGACCTGCCCCGGCCATGCCGTGCCCTATCTGTTCAAAACTCGCGTCTATTGTTCGGTCAACGCTTTGATCAAGGTGGTGACGAGCGAATTTTTTCTGCTTGCGCGGCGGCCGCTGGTGCAAGCCATGGCCGACCTAATCGAACAGGTCATGACGCTATGGATCGATAGCGACAATGTCCAATAGCACGCCAGCAGAGCTTTGGCCGCGCGCATAGGGTGTGTGCGCGACTAGGCCCATATCCTGAATCAAGCATGGCCCCGCCGCCAATATCCCGGCGCGCTTGCACAGCACTTATGCGCCCGACGTCCTGCCGCAGGATTTCCACGCCGTGCCCGAGGTTTTCCTCGTGGTCGCTGGCACCCGATGACCCTCCGGCTGGCGCAACCGTCCTGAATATGGCAGTAATCGGCTTGGCCGCGACGCCACGATGTCTCCTTTCTCAAACCGCCTTTGGCAGCATGCACATGGGTCGAGCCCAAGAGTGAAGCGTTTCCCGCGTCTAAACCCGGCGATCAATTTCCCGCTTCAAACCGCGAAGCATTTTTCCCTGTAATATTGGTCACCGAACAACATGTGGAGGAAAATATGCACAAAGGCCTCCTGCCTCTGCGGCGCGTAAAAGTTGAAGTCTCCGGCCCCCTGCCCGAAGCGCGATGCCTGCCACTTGCAAGCCAGTTAGCCGCAAGCCAGTCCGGCCATTTACTGGGCCTCGATCGACGTCCCGACCAGCGCCAGTCCACCGTCACGGCGAAGACCATATCCGCTGGTATCAGTCACGGAAAAAGTTCCGCACGCGGCTTCTGCCAATCCCCTCGGGTCGTTTTTCTGTTTCGGGACCCGATCCACCACGACAAGATCGCCATCGCCATGGGCTGTTTCGACCAGCGACCGGCACCAAAATCTGGAGCCATATCTTTGTCGCGACAAGGCGAACTATTACGCAAGATTGCAGCGGGGGTGCGGCAGCGGTATCAGGAACTAATCGAAGCGAACTACAGATCGAATCTGCTATTCTTTTTGTATTCTATATTTTCTTTGTGTAAGAATGCCTGTCTTGTCGAATTCTTTTAATCAAACAGGATAAATATCTATGACCGAGAGCTTAAACGGGTTTCCCTTTGGTCGACCGAGATACAACAGTTTGCTATCGGAAATGGAATAAATGAAAGATGAACGGCTTCTGCACTGTTTTAACCGCGCAGCTCTTTGATTTGGATGACAATGATTTTCTAACCCTGATGAAGAAAATAGTCGAGGCACCGGCGAACAGCAGATCGGATCATTTCAAAATAATTCTCCTAAGAATGACTCTGAACAGACCGCGACGATAAATTTAATTCAATGAAAAACACGCAACGGATTCAGTGCCAATGTTTGTTGTCATTGATGGAAAACCGGATTAGATTTCATATTTAAAATTCCACGTAACCAGATCGTAAGAACTAACGAATGTTCAAATTCGAGAAAAAATTCTCGACAGTTGAGAGAAATAATTAAACTTAATGGTAAATCTAACATATTTCGGTCATTTGTAATTTTGTGACCATGGTGATGAAGACGATTTACCAGAAAGAGGCCCACAGAACAGAGAAAAACGTTATGGCTGAATACGGAATCGGATATTTCAGTGACTTTGAAATTTACTTCGTTTGAGTCCATGAAACTAGATAGATTGATAAATTTTACGTAGAAACGTTTGCGTTCAAAATTCACCCTGGATCTAAAGCTAATTTAATGATGCAAATAGACCTCATTGTCGAATTTGAAAGCGCGGGAAGCTCCGAAGCCTATTGTGCACAACAACGGAGTCGAACCTCCAAAACTCGCTCAAAACGTGAACCCGCGTGAATCGCAGTGGTTTGAGATGCAAACGTCCGCGGCCATTTAGGAAGCTGGGGGGTCGAGCTCATAAAAGCATTTATGAAGTCTTCGGCCTTGACGATTCAAAAACGCAATCGCAATTTTGGTTTATGAACAACGGAATCCACGATGGTCTGGTGACGGCTTTTAATATCGTCCGTGATCCCGAATGCACCGTGGTAAAATTACGATTGCAAATCATAAATGGTTGTCCGACAACCTCTTCGATAGGTCTGCATTCGAAAGAGATGAACTCTCTGAAAACGTAAATTGCAGTCAAAACAATTTATGAGTCTACAAACCGAAATTACGACAACATTGTAATTTGCAACAATAACCAAAACTCGATCGCGCATCGTGACGCTCTAGCAACGTGAAGTTCAACTTTTGATGCCAGAGAGAAATTCCGAAGATTCACGGGCTTTTTTTTTATGAACGGAACCGAGGCGAAGCAAAAAGTGCAAAATAATTCCAAAATCAGAATTGTGAATATGGAGAAGGCGGGACAAGCCTATATAGCGGTTTTTAACGGCAGCACTGTGGGAGCAGAGCGCCAAAGAAGTACACAAGTGTTTTCTACAAGAAGTTCTATTCCGACACCTTTGAGAAAGGAAAAGCCATGGCAACTGGCTGTCGCCCATGAGCTTCACAAATTCACAGAAATCGCAGGACAGAAAAAGCATATCGGGAATAGATGCGACTGAATCCTCAAAGAAATATATTGAATACGGAGTATTCCACATAACTCGGATATTTTGTGGGTGATTGGAGAACAAACAGAACATTGCTTACTCGACAGTAAATTACTCGTCGCTGCTATCAAAGAAACGAGGACGCCGCCTATTGAACAGGGCTTATGACCGTGGTCTGTGAAATAACTTAGAGACGTTGTCCGATCGGAACAACGAGACAATTCATTAACTTGAACAATTAATTTCAAGAAAGCCAACTTCGCACACAAAACATCAAACTCACATCTCAGCACCTAACGAATGATGATAACCATTGACGTGGTGGACGAGCGAGCTCCACCACCCTTGACACCCCACCTTCCGTACTGCAACCCCTACAAATGTGCTTCCCTTAAAAAGAATCACAAATTTCCGTCGCGAGACACGCGGTGAGGGGAATTTGCCTCTCTTAATTTCCAGCATAGACCCGGGGATCAGCTTTTTTCGTGTGGCAACACACGGGCCGCAAGCCAGCGTTTTTACAACGCGGAGAGCGACGCAAAACCCCCCTTTCGGATATACAGGATTGATTTCGGTCAGTCCTTTCGTTCGTCACCCCTGCGCCAGGCAGGGGCCTAGACCCGCCTATCGGTTTTGATCGATAGTTTGGGTTTTGGATCCCGGCCTTCGCCGGGATGACGGTTACTAGTAATGGATTGCGCGTCAAAAGCAGTCACGTGAAGGAGCAAAAAATATGGATCGTGGTCAAAAGCCCAAGCGGTTTTGTTCGCTCTTGAACGCCTTTTCAAGCAGGCCGGGGTGGTGTGTGACACGCAACCTGGTTTGGACTGTGGCTCAATCGAACCGAGCTGCGGCGAAAATGCGGGACGCAAGGGCCGCAAGCTTCAAAGTCTCTAAAAAACCGCCTGCCAAGTGGCTCTCGAAAGGAAACCGACTATGCTTCCGCTTAGCAGAATGCTGACGGGTCCCGGTCGCGCTTGCCACAATCGGATGATCCGGTGGCCGCTGCAAAAAGTCGCAGTGGAATTTTGCAAAACCAACGATCGTTGAAATCGTTGGCCGGCGCAGGGCGACACCCTTCTTTGACAAGCAAGGCATCAAGGACCCTGGCTGCCATGCTTCGCTTTGAACCAACTGCGTGGAACGATTGTGGGATTGCTTGTCGCACCACAAACGAAAATCGCACGGGTCTTGGTCGAGCCCGGCAACTAGCAGTGGTTGCACGCGTACTCAGCGCTATGCTGCTACGGGTGAATGAATTTTAACTTTTCAAAATATTTAGAAAATTGGAGCATATTAAACATGGCTGAACATTGCAAATTGGTTTGAAGAACTTTCGAAACTCACGTCAATGGAAGCGGCTGAACTGTCCAAGGGCAACTGGAAGAAGAGTGGGGCGTTTTCTGCTGCCGCTGCTGTTGCAGTTTGCTGGCCCGGCTGCTGCCGCTAGGCGAAGCTGGCTGAAGAGCAAGACCCGAATTTGACGTAATCTGACCGGCGACGGCGGCAGAAAATCCAAGGTGACACGGAAGTCCGTGACGAATACCCAGCCTTGGCCTTGACCGATCGAAAGCCCTCGTCGAAGGCGCGCTAAGGCCGGCCAAAGAAGGCGTCAACAAAAGCAGAAGCAGAAGAATCAAGCGAAGATCGAACGCATCTGCGGTACGTCGAACTCAATAAAGCCTGACGGTTTATTGAAAAATCGGGGGCGGCTTCCGGTTCGGAAGTGCCCCTTTTTTTGCCCCGCTTTATGCCGGTGGCTATGGCAGTTTGAGCAAGCAGCCGGGCGCCGATGATATCTCAGGCCCGGGTTTGGACCCTCGGCTGAAAATTCCGGCATGGCTCCAGATGCACCAGGTGGCCTTCCAGAATCGATACTTACGACAGGTCGCACCACCGCCGAACAATTCCGGCTCGAACAGCAGCCGCGACCTTCCAGCTGGGTTTGGCGAAGCCTCGGGCGCGGAATCGCAATTGGGACCATCCGTTGAAATCGCAAGCCCGATTCCCGGGCCGCATAATATCTTGTCCCCGAAACTTTTCCAGCTTAACCGACCGCGACGAAACGGTGTCGCCGGAAGATTGACAGAAGCCACAAATAGGGCGAAGCTTGCCAATCACCGACAAGCGGCCTCGATCCGTCGCCGCGGTAGCCCGCTTGCCAGATGCAACACCATCGCTGATTTGAAATCCACGGGCGATGATTGTTTCCACCAGCTGATGCGCCCGCGAACCGCCATAATTTCATCGGCAGGGCAGGGGGAGCCCCGGGCAAACCCAAAAAACAGTCAAATTATCCGGTGCAGAAACGGACCATCAGGACAAATTCAAGCGTTCAGGCCGGGCGTAAGCCGATGAACGGGGAAGTCTTTTTCTGGGGCATGTTTGATGGCTCAAGTTACTCAGCCGATCGGCAACCATCCGCTACGCGGCAATGTGGTCAATCTCGTGCAGGAAACCAACTGCCGGAATAGGTGAGCGGACGCGTCTTGCTCGACCCGGACATCGCGGCGAGAAATTTTCTCGAACAGCAGCGCCAGGCTTGCATTTCCGCCAGCCGCGCCACCAACGCAGCGGATGGACGCCGTGACCGTAGGCGATATGGCGGCGGCATCCTGACTCTCGTGAAATCCACAACATCCGGATTGGCAACAGCTTCTCGTCGCGATTGCCGACGATTATAACCAGAGGATGATTTTCTCGCCCCGCGAAATGATCTGCCGCCAGTCCGTCTCGCGGGTCGTGGTCCGCCGCATGTGCGTGAGGGTGATTGCACGGATGATTTCCTGCGCGGCGTTGGCTACCAGCGAAGGATCGTTGCGCAGCAGTTCAAACTGATCGGGGGAACATGTTTTGCAGCCCGGACAAAAGCCACTCATGCTGTTGCGCGTTGTATCATTGCCCCCCACGATCAGCAGCGCGATATTGCCAGCCGCTCCAGCTTCGGGATGTTTGCCCATCGCCTCGCTGTGGATGATGGCGGTTAGAATCTTGTTGTTGGGCGGTTGTTTGCGTTCCTGTTCAACAGCTCGTCGAATTACCCAAGCATCTTGGTGGCATTCGGCGAAGAAATTTTTGCATCCGCTCATCGCTTCTGGTCAGGCGAAACGTCGCTGGCAGTTCCGACCAGCGCTTTCATGTCCCGCGCCATTGCTCCCAAGGGAAATCGAACAGCACGCAGAGCATGCCGATTGGTCAGCTTCACGAGACTTCTCTACCCAGTCAAAACGTCTTCACCACAGGAAGAGCATCGAAACAGCTCGCTTGGTACGCGCTCTTATTTCGGTCCGAGCGAGCATCTCGCTCGGGTTTAAAGATGGCTGTCCCACCTTGCGCGGCTGCGCCGTATGAATCGGGGCATCCATCGCGATGAAATTGGGAATTCATATTCTCCACTGCGCCGTCGGTGATGGTGATACGCCAACCTCATAGGAGATGACATAGGTCCTCTGGGTCGAAGGCTCGACTTTTCTGCACCAAGATCATGGGTAACCACGGACCAATAGGGTCCATAAGGACCTCGCCGAGATTAGCTGACCGGGCATTTCGCGGCGGCAGCTGGGCGAAAGGTTCCTGCCAGCGATTTTCGGAATAGATGCGGCAACCGTCACTCACATCAAAGGGAGTGATGGCCCGTTTTTCTGAACATCAAAATTGGTCCAATTGCGTTTCTTCTTGGTTGCCGATTAATCCGCTGGTTGCGGAAAGCAAGCCGTGCTTACACAAATGTTTCATTATGGCAGGGTTAGAAAATGGCTGACAATGACGAATCTGAGGGCATTGGTGCGGACGATCCCGGACTATCCCAAGCCCGGCAATCCAGTTTCGCGGATGTGTTCTGACCCTGCTGCTCGACGGACCGGCTTTTCGCCGCACATCGACGCGGAATGATTGCGCTGATTGACCCGGATAGTTTCGACCTGATCGCGGGCATCGGGCGCGGCGGCTTCATCGTTTCGGCGGCGATGTCCATCGCGCTGGAAAAGGGCAAAGGTGATGCTGCGCAGCCAGGGGAAATTGCCGGGAAAATCAGTTTATATCGACTATGCGCTGGAATATGCACCGACCGGTTGAAATGCATGTCCGATGCGATCCGGCCGGGACAGCGGTTTTGCTGGTCGATGACCTGAACGCCCACCGGCGGTAACGGCGAATGGCGGAGTTCCAGCTGTTTACGCGCCAGGGCGCGTCGTGGACCGGGCGCTGTTCATCGTCGACTGCCGATCTGGGTTGGCGCGGCAGAAGCTGGCCGCCGGGCGTGTTGAGGCGACCTCCCTGTATGGCCTTGCCGGTGATTGAACCCTAATTGCGATCAATCACCGTTGTGCAGGACGAGCGATGCCTTCCGGCGCGATCATCCGGTAAACGCGTCGCCAGCCCGCTCGCAAGAAATACGCCAACGCTCGAACATGCGGGAAAGCAGGTCTCAGTCCTTTGCTCGGCATTGGGCAAGGTTCGCACGCCGGAGCCGCGCCCCTCTATAGTGGCACAGCCAGGATAGCCCGCCTGACCTGTGTTCTGGTGATGCGCTCAACCGCCGGCCATGTCAGCAGCAGCCAGGGTGACTGTTTCTACCTGAGCGAATTCGCTGCAAGCCGATTAGGCAGCGCTGGAAAGTTTCGGTGAGCATGAGGGGGCCTTCAGACCCAATTATAACGCGGCGCCTGCCGATTGGCCCGTCGGACTGGAACCCTTCCATCCCATCCGATGCCCGAAGCTCTCGCCTGCCCAGGCGCGATCGCGACCGCCGACTGTTTTGTAAAATGCCCTGACCGTCGGGCTATTTGCGCGACACACTCAAAAGCCGACCTGGTCGACATGGAGACTGCGGCGGTGGCCCAGATTGCGGCGCTGCTCGATATTCCCTGGGCACGGATCAAGGCAAGTGACCGACGGCGCAACAGCGACAAGTTCGGGCGACTTCCATGCCAATCTCGGAACGGCCGCCAACCGCGCTGCCTGATCGAATCGCCGCATCGGTCATTGAATTGCTAGTGATAGCTTTGACAAGTCACCAACAATCCTTAAGCACAAATAGATGGTCGCTCAATAATGCGGAGCCAACGCGCGTGCCAAATAGTTGAAAATTTTTCGTCAGCAAAAACGCTGCATTTTATGCCGATATTGTCGGATTTCTGGGTTCTTTGGGCCACTTTTTGCACAAATTATGATAGATTGGGCTTTGGCAACACCGCTCGGTCTGTCGAACCCTGGCTTTGGGACCTGATCGTCGGCGGAGCCTGGGGCATATTGGGCGTTTTTCCGGGGCAGCTGGATATGGGCCAGGCCTATGACGGAAGCGGATACTGCGCACACAGGAACGCGATGATCGCCCGCAAATATGCCGATCGCTTCCCGTGGGAAGCCCCGGTCTGGGGCTGGGCAACTTTGCTGATCTGGCTGTCGCTTTGGCACTGGATTTTTCTCGGCATATTGCCGCTGTGGATCGCTTTTTCCGATTGCCTGTGTCAACGGTGATGGCCCTTTTCCCCTGCCAGCGCATGAGGCGGTGCACGCGATGATTGACCAGACCCGGTCAGAGGTTTGCGCTGGCATGAACGAACTGGTTAGGCCCATCTCAGTCTGTTAGCCCAATGGGCAATGCCCTACGCGCATTCAGACAAACTTACCCATTTGACATCACAAACATGTCAATCATCCGGAACATGATCTGACATAACAACCCGGTCCCAGGGGCCGGCACGCCATCTGGCAAAGCTTTGTCAGCGACAACGCGGCAAAGGCGGCGTGCTCAGGGCTAGTGGCTATATATGTGGAAAAATCGGGGTTCCGATGTGGCCTGGTGCACGGCGCGCTCTATCAGCGACGCTTCTTCGCCGCATTTATTTCGCGCTGCGTGGAACGGCTATCGTAGAGGCTGCTCTGCTCTGGTGGGCTCCGCGCCCCATATCGGCATTGCCTATATCCGTTCTCTTCAGCTGGGCCGCCGCATCATCCAGCGGTTGAAAACGGGGGCGCTTATCGACAATGCAAATTATTCAAAAGCCGGGTCGGCATATTGCATCCATGGGGATGCAATATCATCTGATCCACCATCTCCACCCGTTTCATCCGTTAACCGGACACGCCAAGGCCTTCGCGAATTGCGGCCGAATATTGGAGGGCGCGCCGGTTTTTATGCCGTTTGAAGGGGATCTAAGCTAACCGTGGTTAGGCGCTTTTCACCCAATTGCCCGTAAATCCGGGCCGGCTATGCGGTGCGGGCACATGAAATCACCGGCTTGCGGTTCCGCCGAGAAAATCATCCGCATTCAATATCTGCAGCTCCGTGGTTTTCATTGGCGGCATCGACACCAAGCCCATCACGCCATCATTCTTCGCTGGTATCCTGCTGTGAATCGTCTGATCGCGGCACGAACACAAGATTCGCCGGGGTGAACGGTTTTCACCAGTTCGCGTACCACTGTTTCGCCCTTTCCAGATCATGCTTGAACAGCTCCGATCCGCGGATCAACCACGCGCTGTCATTTCAGCAGCGCCACGCTATAACATATGCGAATAGGGCTTGGGCGACGTCATCCGGTTCATTATAGCGCGGAAAATTCCTGATTCTTGTCCGTGGATGATCTTGCGGTCGACCGTTTGGTACGCGGATCGATCGCCCAGCGTTCAAACCGCGGCCACTCGCCACGGCCCATAAGGCGACTGCGCGTACATCTTTCATGCACGACCGAACATCGACAATCACCTTGCCGCATCGGCGGTTCTCGAACGCATTGGCCGGTGGAAACATAGCGGGCTCGACTTCGCCACCAGATGATATCGGTCATTGCTTCCGGTCTGGGCATCAGGCCAACCCGCGCGCCATGGTCCGGGTTCCACGTCATAAGGGAATTGAAAGCCTGTTCAGCAACCGCTTCACGACAGCGTCGCGGCATGGTCGAGCACCAGCACGTAATTTTTCGGTGATGCCGCGCAGTCCATGGATCTGACGGGCATCCTTCACGGCAATCGGCTCCTCGCGAATGACCTGGCTTTGGGATCGACACGACCGTGGCCGACCCCTGTCCTGGGTCCCGCATCATAGCAGATGGCGTGGCTGTTGCCCTGTTTTGGGATCGAGGTGCGGATGGGCGGAAAAGGCGTGGGTCAGCCGTGCCGTCGAACGGATTATGCTTGATGGTGTCAGATCGTCGTCTCAGCCTCCGACCGGAAAACCACCGGGCTCGACGATGGCGAAGGTCCCGGCCAATCGATGCGACGATATTGGTATATGGCGGTATCGACGCGGATGT
>Ga0163217_1064473_pt1 | contig 19346 bp, 12 predicted proteins | sample SynspAceP_FD_185933 | JGI IMG/M metagenome (GOLD analysis project Ga0163217, IMG submission 185933) | Saline lake microbial communities from Ace Lake in Antarctica - Synechococcus sp. Ace-P (PacBio error correction) | ecosystem: Environmental > Aquatic > Non-marine Saline and Alkaline > Saline ...
AAAGAGAGAGATCTAAGCACCTAATTCATCGGTAACCTTTCAATTTGTTGTCCAGCAGGATCAACACCTCCAATTGGGGGCGGGCCAAGCCGCAGCGCTTACCTTGTCTGATCTGGAATTAGCTTTTTTAAAACGCTAATCCATTTTTTTCAAGATATTCAGTGCATTTGCACCCCAACCACCTCAAGGCAATTATGATTCAACATAAAATATTGTTTCGAGGCAAAGACCAATTTTCAGTTTTGCTCATTTGGGAGCCAACTCTTGCAGGCAAGCTTTACTGAGACGGAAAATTATTAGAATAAATCCGAGCACTTCTAAAACTATCAGCCCAGTAAAAAAAACAGTAAATTTCCTGGCGGGAAGGTGGCCCCTTAAGTTTCCCTTCAGCCTAAACGCTTAAGCGGTTTTAAAATGCCCGTCAAAATTTTACCAGCCTTGTAGTTGAATGCAAGGGGTTTTGCAACCAATAGACCTTCCAATATTGGAATCAAGTAGTAGACCAGCCAAAAAAGCGCCCTAAGGCGCTTTTTTTTATAGAGTGAACTGGTCGAGGAGCTTACTTGCCCTTTTGACCGTATGTAGCGAAGAAGTCAGTAAATCAGGCTCCACCACTAAGACATCATTTTTTACTAAATTACTAAGGCTGGCTCCTATATGCATCCAACTGCGCAGAATACGATAAAACTCAGCGTCTTTAGTATAAGTAAACTCAGCATAGATTTTAGCCAGCCAATGGCATCACCCTCACCTTTAATTTACGCGCATTACGTTCAGCATCAGCAAGCATACCGTTTACCCGAGCATCAACAATCTTGCTTTTGATAAGTCAGCTTTTTTTCTTACCTTCAGAACGGTGCCTCTCCTGGCAAACCGCTTCACGCTCGGTACGCATACGCTCAAAAATAAAGTTAACGTACTTCCAAGGTGGTAAGTTGAATTTGCTTTAACTTCGCACTCACAATTCGATACCAAGTTCATTCCGAGCTAACGAAGCTGGTTCATTGCCTCATCCCATTTCTCAGACCGTTCACCTGATACAATTAGAGAAATGGTACGCGTACCACACTCGAGCGGCAAGACGCGTTTGTTGACTTCCTGTGCAATAATATTTCAGCGTTGGGCTTTGATTGCACAGTAGCTAAATAATATTTAGCAAAATCTTTGAGGGTGCTCGCGACTTGCACATACAGCTCAACGATTTAAGTCTTTCTTCTCCTGAGTAACCAAACGGCTAGCAATTTCTCTAAAGTTGAACTACGTGCATCTAACACTACTACGGCGGTCAAAATGATGGGCAGCTTGTGAAATGTAAGCCTGGCTCAAAGAACAACCGTTAAGTTAGCGTCATCACTTGCACCTTACCAACTGATAAAATGCTTTTATCAACGCTTCACTACACAACAAAACCGCGAACCGGTAAGCTAAGAAACCAGTAAAATACAATAACAGCAATAAATTTTTCATACCTTAGTTCCTCCCGTGCGACTGTTACGCGCGAAGTAACCCGTTGATTTTCTACATGAAGTGCCACCATCTTGGTTACGCAGACCTTCTAAAGTACTGGCGGTTAACAGCTGGCGCATTGGCACCTCGATTGCGCTCTAAGTATTTTGTCCAAGGGTAAGTACATAACATGTTGCCGATCCTTTGGTATCCACCAATATTTTACTAGTATTACTATATCACTTTTGCATAGTTTTTTCCTAGATATATCCCGGCTACGTGTACGTCGGAGCAGCTTTAAATATTGGGTAACAATTCTTCAAACCGCGCGATTTCACCTTGTGCTTGTTAGTGAAGCCTGCTCTTTATACGCCTTGCGCTTCCTGAGCCATACGGTTTACTTGACCACGGAGCCTCGAGTTCATCTCACCGGCAATAGGCATCTGCTTCATTCACAAAGACGCTTGTTCGTCTTCTGCGCTGCAATAGCATCATGCAATAGGCGGCTTTAACTTCGTTTTTCAGGTTGGACCGGTGCATCTTAAAGTTCATATCAACAATGGCGATAACCCATGTCATAGGACCTCAATAATGCTTTGCAATTCATCACGCACATTTTGACGGGCAACTCAGACCGGCTAGTCAGTATTTCATCCATTAATAGAAGGCTCTAGCTACATAACGATAGCAACTGTCAAACAGCTGACTTAAGCTTTCTTCAGGATTGGTTACCGCAAAGCTATTATTTATATGGGTTCTAAGATGCGTATTGTACTTCATTTTCAACCGAACGACGTTTTCATCTTGGGTTAAACATTGAACCAGACTAGGCATTGAACGCAACTGTTGTACGTTTAACCGGCACCACTTAATCCAATAAAGTCGGTTTCCAAGCGCAGACGCGGGTTTACAAAATGGTAATTCACCAAAGCGCAAGACTACAGCGCGTTCTGCTTCACGGGATGGTATAGAAACCACTCCAATACCCACACAGCGACAAGTATCGCTGCGATGAACGCCTCAGGCCAATACCCGCCAAAGCTTTTACGCGCCTGAGCTTGAACCGCCCTTTATCCGCCACCAAACTTACAAATTTATTCATGATGTTTTTTAAAGCTTCATCTAATCTGGTTGGGCCTGAATCTTTCACCCTTGTTCTTGCAAGGGTCGTTGTTTATTTCCGCCGGGCTCTTCCAAGCCATCTCACTCCTCCAATCAGTTGATTCATTTTGTTTTTAAGGTTTAGGGCAACGTTAATTAGTGCAACATTACGCACATGAAGATCTGCTTAATTACCTTTACTAACTTCACTATACTAGTTCTTCTAGTTAGTTTCGGATCCGTTTTAATTTAATCGCTGCCAGTCACTTTGGGGCCCATACGCACATCGACCTGTCCAATCAACCTTCGTCGTTACATCTGTTCTTGCAATACAATTCGAACATCGTAAACATCCCTTCTTGAGTTTACTCAAACTAGGAGGAATACGTAAACATGTTATGAAAAGTGCAATGTGATAAACATTTCGGTCCATCGCAGCTCAGTAGCAGTATCTAATACCAGACCTCTTGAGCGCGACAACCATACACGAATGGCTATTATTTCGTCACCGATCATGCGCGGAGCCATTCCTTCCATTCGGTCAATCTTATTAATTCATACTACGCTATTGCTGAATGTCGTCAGCCCCAATCTCCTCCAAAACTTTGATTTACCCTGATCGGTATTTTTCTCGATAATGGTTCATTCTGCATAATCAACCACATGCAACCCAGTAAGGTTGGCTTGCTGTGTTTCTTGCAGCGTGGCTTTAAATTGCCGCAAATCAGATTTAATGCGGGCAAGTGACGGATAAAACCAAAGTAATCTGGCTTAAAAATAGCTGAACCAATATCTGTAAAGAACTTTTCTGACTTGGGTCTAAGGTAGCGAAGCAATTGGTCCGCTGTATAAAACCCACACTTGTGTGACCGTGGTTAAATAAAGTGGATTTAAACCTGCATTGGTATATCCACCACAAGGGACGTTGGCATTCAACGCGCTCGACGGCCCCCTGCTCACGTTTTGCACTTGAAGCTTTAGCCAGACGCCGCGTGGATCTCTTAATACGTGCGCATAGTCGTCTGTCAGTTTCTAGTTGGAAGGTTTTTCACACCCGGGCACACGCCAAACCAATACCACCACGTTTTGTCCTTTCAAGGTGAGTCCAGCCCCGTACAAACGAGTACTCATATGCTTGAGTTGAGCAACGCTCAACCTGCAGTTTACCTTCGTGAGTCCGCGGCTCGCTGGGCAAAAAATTCGCAATATGGACCGGTACGGTCTAATACTCGGCACTGGCAAAGTTGCTCTAATTTGCGTTCTTGAGAAGGGCTCAGACTGGTGGTTAAAAATAGCACGCCATCAGCCTGATTGCACGGACTGCGTTGGCAATTTACTTGGCCTTACCACTACTAACAAAATATCTTGCTTTGGGCGTTTGACGAGAGCCGGTTACAACATCACAGCGGGTGACGCCTGCAGAAGACACCAATCAATTGCAACTCGACTAATCACTTCTCTGCTTATCTATATAAATCGCAACGGTGTACTAAAACAGCTTGCTCACCAGCTGCATAACGATCAAACAATCCACTCTCCTACTACAAATCAGTTATTCATCTCGGCGTCTTGCACAACTAGCCGCCATAGGAATTAAAGCGCGCGAGGGCACAACAGTTTGAAATAGCGTGTTTATAAACCATTTTGGGCTGACCGGTGTGGGTTTCAACAGGATAACAAATTGGTCAAACAGAGGCTCGACCTGTCTTCGCAGTTTTTATTCCGTTAACAAGGTAAATAAGACACAGGAATAAGTTCTTTTGCGTAGCACATTTAAGAACGGGTCTTGTAATGAATTGCCCCTTAGCCATGATCTATCCTTTTTTTTTATTATTAAAACATTGCGTTTAACATGAATATACAGTTTTTCAAAATGCTGTATGCATTGCTAACTCGCGAAGTCTGCTTTAGTTAATGACTTGTAGCTCCAAATTGTCTTTAGCAAATGTTCTAGCGAGCAAATATTTCCCAGCCCTCAACCACGTTAATGGGCGTTTAGCAAATTGACGATAGCTGCGATAAGGCTCGCTCTTGCATCTCTTTTTTGAATCACACCTCTTGATCGGTATTGCACACATCTGGCGATAGCTACACATCTCATAGAGGGTAAAATTCAGATTAAGATCAACACGTTGGCGCAATTTTTCAACTTCTTGTTGAAAACTTGTGCAACATTTGGGCGGCTTAAACGGAAACTCAATTCTTGATGCAATAGACAAATAGAAACCACTGATAGGTCCTGATATGCTAAGGTGGAGATTTTGCACAGCAAATTCAGAACATTAGATTGTTTAGTTAATTCATAGAAACTTCTAATGCGCGACCTAGGACGTTGTGGACTCATTGGGATGAATGCGTTCTGCAGACTCTTTGGATCAATTAAATTTAAGCGTTCATGCAAGGATTGGCCTCATCCGACGAGCTCGGCTTCCTTTTCAATGCTCGCTCGCACTTTTGGCATTGGATTCTGGCAAGGGTGACAAGCATCAAACTTAAGGCTTAAAATAACAATCTAGTGCCGCCTACACAGTAAGGAATTTTTTTCCTCTAATGCGCTGATTTCCATCCATTGCAGTTAATGGCATCACGACAAAATTCCGCCACCCGAGTAGCTTTCCAGCAAGGAATCCAATAATATCAATCAATCAATACGGTGCGGGCTAAGCTTAATTCCTGCGCGCTAGGTTTTGCTGTACCAATGTCCATGCCTTTATTAATTAAGGTGAATCAACACTGATAATCTCAACAGGGCTAATGTTGCAATAATTCGATGGGCCAGTGCTGTTTACCCCGATGCGTTGGCCCCATTAAAAATAGTGCCGGAGGTCAAAGAATCCCTGAGTATTTTCAAACATATTGAGTCAACCACTGTTCAAGGGCACTTTTTTTTGGCACAGCGTAGCAAGATGTTGCTCAGAGGCTTGAAATAGCTTGCCATGTTTTTGCACAAAGACAAACAACTCTGTTTCATTGATAACTACTTTGTTGTTCAGCTAGACAAGCAAAAGCAAACTATTTTTTACGATCAACAAATCTGGCTCAATCCTACTTAACAACGCCTCTAAAATTAAACTCCAATACAAATTGCGCATACGGCGGGAATTTTTACGTAAAAATAATACTTTTCCTTGCCCCGCTAATATCAATATTCCAAGCTAATAGCCGACGCTTGTAAGCACTTTGGAAAATTAATTAGCAAGCTCTTATTACCCTCAAATAGATACAGGCAATAACACGCGCTGACTGACCAGCAAGCCCTGTGCAATTTTTAAGCTGGAGTTGTTGCGCAAACGAGCTGTTTTATTTTCAGTAAATAAAAAGAACTACCCTTCTTTAACTAAAAGTTGGTTGCCTCACTCACCCTTAAAAACTCGCAAGCCACTGGGTGTGTTGGTCTGTAGTGGTCATTAAGGTTTGATAAGCTTACTCGCTTTTAACCACACTTGCCGATAACTTAGCCACGCGATGAAGCAGATTAATGGCTGGACATGGGGTAACCAAGTGTAGCGCCCTATTTGAAGGATAAGCCGGTGTTGTTATTACCTTAGTTTCAACTCACTTGTGGTCACTTTGCTGGTCAGGGGGCGAATATAATCATGATCGGCTCAACGCTCGGTAGCTCCTGTCCTTGTATTATGAAAAAAAAAAAAAAAAAAAAGTTTAAAAAAAAAATTTTTTTAAAATTTCCCCGCTCGTAAAAACTGGTTAAGTGCATCGCTGAAGTGCTCTTAAAATAAAATTCATGCACCAGCCGAACTTTGATGAAAACGCCTTCGTGTTTTGCTGGATGGAACATTCACATCCACCTGATTTTCACTCTAAAGTGAAATACAGTCATAGGCTAATTGAAATGTTCAAGGGGCGGATCACGCCCTCAAGTGCTTGTCGAACAGCATGGTCAATAATTTATCGCGCATCATGGCACCATTGACATAAAAATCTGACAATCGACCTGCATTTTAAGCGGTTTTGCGGCGCGGCGGCCAACCACCGGCTTAAACAAAAACCCTGATATTGACTATTTAGCACAAATGCCATGTTTCACCTAAAAGTCATTGCCGCAAAATAGCCACCAATCGTCTTTGTTTAGCTTGGTCATTTCCGCTAGTGAATCTTACGTACTAATTTGCGTTGTGCTTGAGGCTAAAACTCACAATCGAAACGGCTCAAGGCGATGCGATTCGAATAATTTCATCAATATGACTAACTTCTGTTTTTTTTCCGCCCGTAAAAATTTGCGTCTCGCAAGGCGTATTAAAAAATAAATCACTGACGTCTAGCGCTGGTGCCATTGGGATGAGCGGACGGGATTCGAGCTTCGACTTCTATACGGCCTTCCACAATGGGCCTTGCCAAGCATCCTGCTGCTGCGTCAAGGTTTGGGCTTAAGGTTAATCCGCTAAGCCGAGCTGATGCTGTGCCAATGCTTCCCACTCTAAACCCAAAGCTGGCAATATGCTCGAGATCATCCGCAAACTGCTTAGTTTACTGGTGGCATGGCACTCAGGGCCCAAAAGCTTAATTCAGCTTGGGGGGATACCACTGCCATTATCAACGGATCAATATGCGTATGACCGCACTTTTTTTTCAATTTCAATTTTCAATTTGAGTGGCGCCCCGAATCAGGCTATTTTTCTAACTAATTCTTTGACTACGGATGCGGTCCGCTCAACCACTTCTCCCGGCGGCAATCTGGTTTAAGCTAATCTGGGCTGGTAAAATTTGTATGCACAATACATACCCTGTAAAAACAATGAGGAATAATGAAAAAGGCAAAAATTAAGGTTTGCGGTATCGTCAGTAATTTGGCCAATCCGAACCAACATCAGTACTAAGATTTATTAGCCTTCTTGCAGCTTGATCTACGTCGACATTTATAAACGCCTGAGGGCCACCAAAGACAAAGACTCACACTGCGTATTTGATGAGTACGAATGTTCCTTTTTAAGTCTGGCCCACAGCGAACCATCCTGGTGGCGTAACGCTTAATAATGGCTTTTTATACCATCAAAAAATGGTGCAGGCTTATTTCTTCGATGTTTGTATTATTGAGATTTTTTTCTTTCGCCGGGATTAGAAATAAAGCCCGGTTTCAAACCAAATTAGGAAGCATATCAGGTGACGTTTAGCACAGCCAAACTTTGCAGCTTTGAGGCACTTTTTTATGCACTTTTAGTGATGCCTTTTAGCTGGGCAATCAACGTCTCGATCTTAAGTCTGTAACTGGTTGTTATGAATGATACATCGACTATATCTAATAAAGCTTGAGTTAAATACAACTTCACTGGCGGTAATCTTTTGAATAATTTCCTGCCCGCACCTCCCAGCAACTCTGATGGTTTTTCGGTATTTTCCATCCCAACGGCCTAATTCAAGTATTCGCCCTGCTCATTGAAAAGTACCCATACAGACGCACCACTGGGTTTGAGGCGTAAACAAGGCATCAGCAATGAATAGACACTAATAAATCAGCTTTGTGCTGTACGTGCCTAATTCAGGGCGTTATTAGGTGAAATGGTAATAATCAACCCGGTGCGGCGTCATTATTGCTTCATGCCCGGGCTCATATTTAATGAGGCTTCTAAATACTTAGAAATACCTCACGGTACGTCTTTTTCATAACTTCCCCCACTGCCAATGGATCCGGGGTCTTCTCCACCATGTCCGGCATCAATCACCACAACAATGTCACGCTCTGAAGCTAGCTGTTTTTTGCATCAAGTATGAAAGGGGGCAGGATTGTCCATCACTGAGGTCAATCACTAAACGATCATTATAAGGCGCGGTGGGGAGGTAATGAAAAAACCGTGTTTCAGTTTTTTATTAAGCTCAATGACCACCCGTATTGACCTTTATTTTTTGCCGTGCTATAACGCAGGTTTCTTAACAAGGCACTTGGGATTATCACTCGGGCTTTAAAATCAAACTATTGTACTGGGCATTAGCGATATCAACACTAAACGTTCAGGATTACTCAGGGTAAAATAACTAAGATTCTGGGGATTGGCTGAGGGTCAAAGACCAAGCGAGTATTGGCTGGGGAAGGCCATGATACGCAAACCGTCAATGTTATTTTGCGCCTGGTAGGTGAGAACTTTAGCAACACCAAACCAGCAACGCGCAGACTGCTGTTATATTGACTCGGTTTTCTAACACACCAAGCAATTTGCATATTATTCATTCTATTTCTGACTCTCGTGAATTACTGGATCTGTTTCCACAAGACTCGCGAGTAATGTAGTCTCCGGCGCAGTCAACGAACTAATTGACATACGATCTTGCCTGGAGAAGTGAAGCTTATACTCAAATGTTTAAATCTGCTGCTGCCAAAGAGTCCCTATGACCTTTTAATCGGGCCACTCAATGAAGGCAAATGCAGTCATCTTCAAAATAATCCCTAATCCCATGAACTCGAAGTTCTTCCGGATCAGCTAAGCGAATGACAGATCAAAAATGGATAAATGCGCAAGGTGAAATGTTCATAGCTCAACCAGTATAAGTGGGGGCTTTTACCTTGCAACATGCCCCAAACCCTTGAATAAAGCCGCGGCCTAAAGGTGGTTTGCCAGCGCCCAAAGTCACCTTGTAAGTAAATGACACAAGCCTGACAACATGACTTCTGCCAAGTTTGGCGCCACAACGAAGCTAGCCGGCTCGTCTAATAAATCAAATTTCGGGTTTGTCGTACTACTTATGGCCAAATATTTTCATCGGTCATTCCAATAACACTCTTAGGGCTTGAAATAAATCAGCGTCGCTAATCATACCACGTTTGGCCATACTTTACTGGCAATCCTATCACCAGCCGCAGCATGTAAACATACACCATAGGTTGTTGGCATCATGGCCTGACAGCCCTTGACCTAACATAGCGCCGATCACATACCCACTAAGCAGCATCTCCCATTGCCGGCAGTGGGCCATGCCCGGATTACCGTCGCACAAACGTAACAAAGCTCATGACTGTCTGGGCTTGACAGATTATCCGTACCTGCACCTTTTAAGCACAAACACCGCATTGTAGGCGGTTGCCCTATGGCCTGACAGCTGCATATCTGTCTTGCTACAATCTCACGCACGTTACACACCTAATCAATCCTAGCCGCCTCACCGAGGATGGGGTGTCAAGACACAATGCCTCAAATCAATGACGTGTTTCGCTTCAAACGCTTTAGCCAATAATTAAACCCGTCAGCATCAATAATGAATAGGTTTTTTTTCAGTATGCTGTACATAAGCGCCAATATATGCTGCAAACAAACTCTGTGCCACGCATCGTACCAAAGTCCGGGCCCAAAACTAAGCAATATCCAATCAAGGCCGAATTGATAGCCGCAATCCCCGTTTTCATATGCAGCAATTAATTTCCGGCTGACTATAAGCGGCAACTACGTTTGACTGTTGTCATGACAAAATCACTTTACCATCCCACTCCATGCGCAAAGCAGCTAAAGGCTGAGACAAACAGCACCAGCCATGCCTTTATTGCCACCAAAAAACGAGGCGACCAAACTTTCCCTTGTTTGCTGGTTTTGCTAGCGGCGTAGACCTTGTTGAGTGGTTGCGTCCCAACTTATCATTGTGCTTGCTGCACTGGCTAACAGCAAAAAAAGGTTTGCCAATAAGTCAGACTCATCCAGTAAACAATTGCCCACAAAAAAGGTTTACCTATCCCGGTGGGACTAATCCAGGTTTATGGCTACAAGGTGGACCGTGCGCTCTGCCTCAACCGCTATGGGCAAGTGGAGCGCCTGTATCAGCATGTAAGCCCGAAGGTAACATCTATACTCAAACCGGTAACCGTGCTTCAATTGAATTGTGCTGAATGACGTCCTGCATAAAAGGGCGAATCGTCCTTGTAATGCCAGTACCCCACAAAGCGTCAACCACAAATCGAATTCACTAAAATCCACGTCTTGCCACTTAACACAAGCCACCTCGTTTGCAGCCATGAATTGCTGACCTTCGACGCATCTACACTGTAAATTGGAAGGTGAGATCAGCACTTAGCAAAATTGACATTAAGGCATGCTGTCTGGCTAAACTAGCCACAATATAACCATCGCCCGCGTTATTACCGGCCTCCCCTAACACTTAATTTTTTTCGGCTAAGGGATAATAATGCTTTGGAATACAACGTAAGAAACCGCCGGGTGCGCGCCGTTGCCATTAAAGCAAAACTATACACTCTAGTGAATGGCTTGCGCAAGTCAAGTTCATGCTGAGAAAACCTGCTCTGGCGCTAAACTAATTTATATGCTAAAGCTGGCGGGCGTTTTGTTCAATTACATTTTTCTTCAATTCTAGGGTAAGCTCAACTTTTGGATTCTCAGCATTGAACGCAATTAGCTGAAAATATCAAGGGCTTGGGGCAAAGCGCAGCTTTGCAGCAGTTGGTATTTGTGATGTTGACGCTAGAGTCGTCATAAAACACTTCGCAAACATGGCTATGATAAAGGGCTTTTGCGTGTGAAATGCGATATAATGCATGAAACATGGTTTGAAAACCGCCCGCCCTGCAGAACTATGGGCTGGCACCGTGCGAGCTATCGAGCGCGCGCATGGACTATCTGCCCCCTGATGCACAATTTGCACGTACCTTAAAAAAAATAAAAACCAAGCCCTATATTAGCCGCATGGCACTGGTCGCGATTATTCGACAAATTAAATGACGCTCTCGCTAAAACAACTCCGGTGAAAACAATCAAAAACGAATGTGAACAGTTAAATTATTCGACCTTTTTTGTAATTCGCCCCAGTGCCTTGAACATGCCCTCGCAGAAAAAGCCGAAATTCGGATGGACAGGTAAGCACGTCACTTACATGCAATAAAGAAGCCGGGCTCTGGGTTTTTTCTTGGCGAACTATTAATTATTTTGCCCTTTACCATTAGATACCATGGTTAAAGAACAGTGCGGCAGTTGCACCGCTGTCTGACCATGCTGCCCACAACAAAAGCCTTGTGAACCCTATGTGTCCGATGCCAGGCCGCCTGTATTCCGTATCTCACCACGAACAGAAAAGGCGCGATTCCAGAGGAGTTCGTACTTTTGAATCGGTAATCGGTTTTATGGCTGTGATGATTGCCAGTTTAAAATTTGTCGTGGAAAATCGTTGTACGCCAATATTACCGCCGAGGCCGACTTTCCATCCGCGCAAAACCGTTAATGGCCAATAAACTGTTGTTAGATTTATTTAGCTGGGACGAAAATACCTTTTCTTTAAAACTAAAACAGAAGGTTCTGCTTGATTCGGCGCATCGGTTTTCGAACGTTGGCAACGCATAACGCTGTTGGTCTGGGAAATGCGCCCCTATTCTGCCGCAGGTACTTCCGCACTCACACAGGCAACGTTCAGGCTTCTGGAATTAAGTCGCTGAACATATCGACTGGGCTTTATTAGCCAACAGCAAATAAAAGCCTAATAGTCAGAATGCCGCCCTGCCGCGCCAAATGAAACGTTTGATAAGAAAGCATCGAAAAGGGCCTGGTTAGGGATGCTTGATTGACCACACAAGCGCTAATCTGCGTTTACATACCCTTTACTTGTTTCACTACCTGGCAAAAAGCGACTCAACATTGCTGACAAGGTTAAGTCATTAGCACAGGCCACTACATCGCTAAAACCTGTTAATAGCCCGAACATAACACTGGGGTACAAGTCAGAGGAAACTCAGTAATGAAAAATCAACTAAGGTGATAATGAAGGTGTGTATAACAAAGCAAGCCAATACTGGCATAGGTAGCTTTGACCGCATTAGCCGCGGGATTTGTCCTTGTACTCATGAAGTGAAACGATGAACAAAAGTGAATGGTATCATCCACTGCAATTCCCATCGCAATCCGCTGCAATAGTGATCGTCATCAATCGAGGGGATTTAAACCAGCCCATCAAACCCAACACCAGCATAGTGGGATAATATATTGGGAATAATGGCAATAAGCCGCAAATTTGAGCGATCTAAAGATGACTAACCAACGACCACAAATAAACGCGGCATAGACATCTCATGGTAGGATCTGAGAGCTAAACTAAACGCTTGAAGTTATGTCTTGATACAATACAAATAAATTGCCTAAACAAAGAATGTGGCCCACTGAAGACGCCCTCCACATCTTGCTTGAGGTTTGCATAAAACTCGCAACGGTTGACGGCCTTCGCTGGTGGTCCTTTATATCCGACTGCCTGATGCGCCAATTGTTGGGTCTTCGCCGCGAACACTCACGAACCCAATACTGCTCTGTTAAGGATTTGTCGATTGAAACGATAGATCTCTGTCAATCTCGTATTCAGTAAGGCGGCTTACGCTATTCAACTCAATCTGCGCCCAGTTCGCGCTGAAATTCACTACTGATGTGAACATTTCCATGCGGCAAAACTGTTCCGCATAAATAAAACTGCACTTTCTGCAAAGATTGCACGCTTTGTGCGCTTAGAACCAGCCTCTTTGTCTGTTCCGCACTTCAGGAAATGTTAATAGAATGATATCCAGTTGGGTTGAACCACCAAGATTGCTGATGCAATAAAGGAAAGCTCTTTGAACACCCCGTCGTGATTTATCAAAATAGTTTAATAAAACTATTTTTCCACGCTGAGCTACTTAAACCGCACGCGCTTAGGCTTAACACAAAAACAAGGCTAATGGTAACAAATCCAGTTTGGCTGGCTTTAAACTTAACGCCTGCAAAACCATTGATATATGTCGACTTATTCGATGAACTTGTATTTTATCCTGACGGTTAAATAAGCCTTGACTATGGCCGGAAAAAAAGGTAAACTCACTAAAAATCGAAATGACCGATAGCGACCATTCTCATCCAACCAAACGATACACTGGTTGAATACCCACTAAACCACAAAGACGCCAAAACCACACAGTAGTAAAACCCGCATAAAAACATGGTTGAGTTTATTAATGAAGGTTTTTTGCACTAACTCTTTGGTTGAAGTTAACGTCGGTAATGACCTGCCAACTGGCGATATTCCCCACCAGCAAAATGGATTCACAATAGCTAAGGTCAGAAATAAGCTGGCGTGCCACAAAATTAGACGAAATAACGGTTTGTGCGTAAAATCAAGCAAACCACAAACCAATGGTCAGTACCACACTGACCGCAATGCAAATCATAGGAATTAAGCACCCAGCGAATTGACCAAATATCCCCCCTAATAAGAGGCAGATAACTACCCCGATAGCACTGCAAAAATCACTAAATTAATTCTGTATGAAATGTCAATCAGTTGAAAGCCAGAACTTGAGCGCCACCTAAGTAATATTTGCCTGCTGTTTATTACGCTCAAGTTGATGTAATAAATCTCATTGATTTCCTTTTGAACCCGTTGTCGATTAAGTTGGTTGGCTCATGGAATCCGCTTGTTGTTTAAGCGGTCTATCTGCTGTTGAAAATCTTGTTCGGTAACGCTCATCATTAGGGACTTTTTCTGCAAATCAGTAATCTTGGTTTGAATGTCGCTCAGGGGCCTTATCAGCTTTAAATACACTTGAAATACGGTGGCAGTCATGGCTTGATTCACCAATCAGGTCCGGTATAAAGTGGGTGGTTTTAAACACTTCACGCATTTCCTTTGTGGCCCATAGTGTTTAGTCTGCCACTTCCATTCATCGGGATCTATTGGCATCCAAAAGGGAAGTCGCTTTTTGACATAGTGGCACAATTAGAATATTGGTCACTGAGCAAACTCTATGCGAGTTTACTAAAGGCCTCCTGAGCTGCGCAATTAGTTGTAAAAGCCTTCGAAAAAAACGTCTCACTCTTGGCTCATAAGCCACCAGAATAAATCTTGCCGGAGCGAAGCGCTTGATTAATAACCTGAGTTTCAATATACAGTTGTTGTTTTTTGAGTCACAAGAGTTTCGGCAGAAGCTCCCTTCTAAACCTTTTGCACAAACCAAGCTAAAACAAGGTCAAGACACAAAAATGCCGATCATTAGTTTGTATGTTGTGTTACAAAAACGCGCTACCCAATGCATTTAAGGTGCTGTACTGGCTTGGTAGCTCAGTTTTCCTTGCTACTGGGTTTTAGCTCTTTTGCAGTCCTGTTGCTTTTCTGATAGGGTTAAGCGGAAAAGCCTCACTTGGCATGGGCCCTTCGGTAATTGCGCATCACGTAATACCTCTGCCCAAATAAAGATTACGGAAAATTTTATATTAGGGTTCGTCACTTTGTTTGCTGCAAAATTTCATCACTATCTGGCTTTGAGGAGAATTCGTTGAAAAACTACCATAAGCCTGAATATATAAACTTTGCGGTGCATGCGGCCACAGAATTTAGGGGAATGGATACTCCCTCTACTAACGATAGAAAAAACCATTGCGGGTATTGTTTTTGTCAAGCAAAGGTAAAACTAAAAAACTGCATAGCCCATATCATAAAACTTAGCCAGCGTTTGATTTAAAAGGTGGCTTTTTGCTCTTTTATGGCAAACACAAGCGTCGGCTAGGATCAAATAAGCCCAGTAGCACGATAGTAAAGAATTGATTTAAGGAAAGCGCCCAACACTCACACCCCGTGTCTGAAACCAATTACCCTGTAAAAAATGATTAAGCGCATTGATGGTTCACGAATATTGCTGAAAAAGTAGTAACACCACCCCGAACGGGCTTTGGCACCGAAATTTTGTAACACGTGGCCTACGGGAATTAAAATATTTTCTAACATAAAAATCGTTAAAGGCAAACATCGGGCGATTAAAACTTCAAGGGATCACTAAAAGTTTCAGGCGCATAACCACTACGGTAGGAGCAAGCTCAAAAACTGCCGTGAGAGCTATCAACCGCATGTTTTGCTTGTGAGTTTGTTGCTTGGGCTCATGGTGAGTTTTATGACGGCCACAACCACTACTCAGTCCTAACAGGAGTAAAACCCTAATAACACAGGGAAATAGCAAAGACGCTAGGCTTCTTGTCATTAGAGCTATATTTTGAACGCCATATTTCATCCGACACTTCCTATTTTTAGCTATCTCTCAGACTGCCAAACAGCTTGTTACCCAATAAAGACCTTGGGTTTTCCAACTACTAGAGCACAAATTGTCACCTTAGAAACATTTGGGTATTAGTGCAATAAGTAACCAAAACACATGTCGTTGGCATAAACAATACGATACAAATATTGTCCAATGCGGCTATCTAGCATATATACGTGGCTTAACTGGCATCCGCTCTAACACTGCTTATTTATTCTGGCCCGTTTTGTACAGGCTAAGCAGGAAAATATTACCCCACCCCTAAATATAGGCCTGCCACAATTCGAGGTACTGAACATGGTAAAAAGGTAAGGTTGATTGTCAAACTCCACTGATCTGCTGTGGTAGCCATATAACCAAATAATTGCCACGACAATGGTCATAATAATGAAAAATTTAGGTTTTTGAAGTTCAACATTTTTGCTTTAAAAAGGGTAAGCACCTGGGATCTTATAACGCCCAATTTCAACAAACGCGATATGCCGACCATTTCGATAACAACTTGTCATAAAGGGGAGAGTCAATAACCGCATAAACAGCAAATTTAGGCACTTGAATAGGCACTCCTTGCCACGTCACTTCTACTCAACTTGCAATTGCCTCAATAAGGAACGGATAGAATTCTGGCAACTTTAGATGGTCTGCATGACTTACTCCCATCAAGTTTGGTTGTTCAATTCAAGCAAATGCAAAACCCACTTCAGGTTTACTTTCTTCAAAATCGCAAAGTAGTCTCGACCATAATTCAATATACTGTGGTGAAATATTGCTTGGTTCAGAATAAATACTCCAAGTTGTCATACTTGAGTTTCACTTGATATCGACTGAATTTCAATATTTGACGAGTGATATTTCCACCTACTATACTTTGGTACTTGCGAATTGATGGACGCAAACAACTGTTGCTGTTGCGCTTGCTGTAGAATTTAGCGCTTAATATCAGCAGGTAAGAAGTACAAGTAAAAGTAACCTGCGCCTCAGAACAGTGAAAATTGACATATTTGAGCAAGTCACGATCTGAGCCAAGGCAAGAGACCCTGCCGAGCACTTAATACGTTGTGGGTCATGTTGGCTGGATATTCTGCTGGTTGCTGCTTGGGTTTTTGAGCAAAATAGGGCGGATTGGCTTCACCAATTAATTCAAACTGCTGTGGCCAGTGATGGACGTTGGTTTTTTGCAGTCCTGCAATGCCACATGAGCAAAATGCAGCTTAATTAAGGCCAGGGCTACAAGGCCGTTGATTTGTGCTTGTTTTTAACTGGCTTCTGGGTCATAATCGATACCATAAAGTTGAACAACTAATATGTTGTTTTTTTTGTGCAACTCACCGCACATACCTGAGCTCCCGTGCCGGATAACGAAGCACATTTTGCGCTGGCCCCTGGCTTTATACAACTGCCAAAGTAAGAATTGCCCTGTCAGTACGCGGATTCATGGCGAAAAAAAACTGCTAAACTGAAACCGGCTTTTACGGCCGTGTCATAATAACGTATCATCATGCGCAGCCAACGTCACAGCAAATGTACTGGTCGGTATTTGGCAACTTGCCCCGTAACATGGCGCAAAAACTTAGGATTGCTTGCATGCAAATTTGCTCACCCAAACGAAAATCTGACGTTCTCAACTAACAGTAAAGGACGGTTCTGACGCCCAGAATGCATTTATTTAAGCCCTGTCATGCCCATAAATACGCATTTTTCCCAATTCGCCCTTTAACCCGCAGATAAAAATTCCGGCTTTTAGCATCGGCTCCCACTGATGAAATCCACCACAAACCCGCCGCTCGTTGCGCGGGCTAATTGGGCGCGCAATATTGACATATTTAAATATCTAACCCCGCCAAAAGCTGAGCGACTGCCCGGCTTGTTTGATCGTTGTACCTAAACAACGTATACATGGGCAAGCACCACAATAACCTTGATAGTCCTTCTAATTGAAAAAATCAATCACGATGGGTTGGAGCTTTTGGGCTCGCAGACTTAAATTAAATGTTGCGGTAAAGGCTTGCGTAACAACACGTTACGCTCTGATAACGCACAATCACAAGTAATTGATTAACCAGCGCTTTACCCATAAGCCTGTGGCGCCTACACATACTAATGCTGTAATTTGTCCGACATTTTTTTTACCTAATGAGTAGAGAGCGGATTACAATGCTTCTCTTCACTAGTAGCCCTATGCAACATAAAACACATCAGTTTCAGGTTAGCATAGAAATAAATAGTTTAAAGACAGAAATAACAGGATAACTGATATAATGAAACAAAACTCACCTGTCTTTTACTTTGCGATTCAGTTTTTTAATTGACCAGTGCCATAGTTACAGGTGAAAACCCTTACCATAGAGCGTAATGTTGCTTCACCCGCCTTAGAAGGCAGCGCACCGGCGCAAGCTTAAGGTGTTCGCCAGAACGGCAAAAGAGTGACCTTTTTTGCCAAGGGCAAACTCTGACTACGGAAACGCCTGATTTATGGGCATACGATCTTATAATAACGACAAAGGATCCCAGATGTTATTAATTCTGAATGACCTCAGTTCCCGGTCCAGAAGAATTGTCTGACGAAGAAAAAAGCCCGTCGCGAACAGCATGCGTTTAAGCGGTAGCCGCATAGTTAGTTATGATGTCGAAAGATGGAAAAGCCCTGTTGTTTCCCCTAGGTGGTGATCTTTATTATTTCTAAATTGGGGCAACTAAAAAAGACCCTGCACTGGCTCGATAACGCCTGAATTGTGAAACTGAATTTTTAAACTATCTCCCCAGGGCGAACTACGTATCCTATGTACGTAATCAAGATCTCTTACATCAAACACAATTAAAAAATGGCGTAGAAACACGCCTAACCCATGATGGTCAAGGCAAAATATAAAAAATGCCATGGCAGAGTTTGTTATGCCAAGAAGAAAATGAATCGGCATGAACGGATTTGGTGTCACCCGTGAACGCATATCGCCTTTACCCAAATCGACCGAGAGTCCCAGTACAATAGAATCACCCGTAAGCGAAATATACGGCAGATTCTATTGAAATGATTACTCAGCGAATATCTGCTGCAGGCAACACTCCAAACGTATTAGTAAAACTGGCTGTCATGGGAATGTTTGCTAACATCAAGCCAATGGATGTGATTTACGGCGCAGATTAAAGACATTCTACTTAAACCCGTGTGGATTGGATGGCTGATAGCAAACTCTGAGCATTCAAGTGATGCCTCGAAATCAACAAACTCTGGAATTAAAAAAGCTTATATTTTACGTAAAACTACCCAACAAACATTATTAGCAAAACCAGTGGCGACTTGGGTTAATCTCAATGAATGGACTTACATTTTTAGCTGATAATAAACATTTTATTTTGGCTTCTGAGCGTTGAGTGGTTTCAAACATTTATATTTGTACAACACCCAAGGGGGAGTTAGTTAAACAACTCACCCAAGTAAGTGGGTTGTGAATAGTATTGAAAGCGGTTAATGAAAGCCAAACAGCTGGTCCTATTTTAGTGAACGCAAGGATACGCCCACTGAAAATCAATTTGTACCTGTAATCCCTTAAAAGATGGCGCAATTGAGCGTATTAGCCAGCGGCCGGCAACCCACTCCATTGTCTTTAGTCAAGATGCCAGTGAATTTATGTGGATTAACTATTCGACTACCAATACCCCGCCGCCAAAGTCAGTTTACATAGGGCTGATGGCACACAATATGGCCTGGTTAAGTGAAAATAATATTGATGCCAAACCCCCACCATTTTTGCCTATCAAGCCATGGGTCAAACCAGACAATAGCCAGTTTTAAAGCTGAAGATGGTTACAC
>Ga0163217_1091985_pt1 | contig 19346 bp, 14 predicted proteins | sample SynspAceP_FD_185933 | JGI IMG/M metagenome (GOLD analysis project Ga0163217, IMG submission 185933) | Saline lake microbial communities from Ace Lake in Antarctica - Synechococcus sp. Ace-P (PacBio error correction) | ecosystem: Environmental > Aquatic > Non-marine Saline and Alkaline > Saline ...
AGGATCCATTTGGCAGTCTCGTAGTCCCTTCGATATGTATTAATCATCCTTCCACGTTCCAAACCAGGGGTTTTTAAAAGTCCTTTTTCAACATATTCCTTTGCGGCCTGGCACCCTCCGCTAATTCCCAGTACCTACGACAATGCATCCATAAGATCCCTGCACCTCATTGTTAAAAATCTTGCTCATATTATGAATTGTTATTTAATAAATTTATTAGAAATGATAAAATTAATTTTCTACATTAAACCCTATATTTATTAATACTTATAGCACTAATAAACGTTATGGAGTTAATGTTAATCCTTGGATTTAATTCTCAACTGAATATGAAGTGTTAAAAATTTAAAATCAATGGATTAAGGTTTAGTTTATTTGCCTTATTAATTAGGTGTTTTTTTCTTGTAAGGAAAGCTCCTAAGGAGCAGCAAAGGATGTGGAGGCCTCTGAGTTATCCAATCGAAGGTTGCAGATGCCATTTTTTTTAGAATTGTCATTTGGCCCAATGGGTTCCGATTCATAAAATTGATACGTAATGATAACGGTTGATCCTTATAACCATTTGCGGAGAAGCAAAAAAAATGGGGCTTTAAACCGGGGGCTCGCAGTCGTAAGTCAACTTATATAACCCTAGAGTTGGACACAGCTAATTCTATCACAGTCGGCCCATGGCTGCAAATTTATATGGTATCGAGAAATCTAATGGCCAGAAGGCAAAAAAGGTACGGTTTGGCAAAATGTTTGACTTATGCATTCGAGTGGCATCAGTGGAATTTGGCGCGTACGATGAGACAGAAAGAAATGAAACGTTTGAATAAAACACAAGAATATGGTGGTGGATTGCCGCTGCCGCAATATGGATGCCATGCAATTCGGGTAAACCTTAACGGAAGCAGCGTTCCGAAGAGTGGGAAAGGCGAATGCCGTTGGACGGATTACCAAGTTGGTCAACTTATGCTAAAGGCAAGAATATTAATGTTTTGGTCGAAATCCACGGGGGCTTGTCTTCCATGGCGCATTACCATGGCCGAAGTGATTGGCAACTTTAAATATGGAAATTGTGGGAAGCCTTCCTGATTTTTGGGCAATTTCTGTATTGAGCGATCAAAGGACTGCGATGTGCCCGAGAATATGACAATGTATAAAGGTATTCGTGAATTTAATGCCCGTATGCAAGGGCGGTAAGTGCAAATCCCACGATTTTGATGCGGATGGCAATGAACTAAATTGGGATTACCCTAAGAATCCTTAAAAATCGTTAAGATGCGGGTTTAATACTGGATTATTATAGGTTGGAGTACGAGGTAGTATTTTAGGCGAGGAGGACGGAATTCTTTGCTACTAGGGATTTATTGATAAAAGGCGGGGTAAGGAACTTAATTAGTAGCTGGATCCTAATGAAAGGCCTTTTTTAATCAGCTGTTTCGATTATACACTTTTATTGGCAATAAGAAATGGATTTGAAGAGTGCCAAAGCTGGAAAATGTTCCAGATCAGAACATGGAGCTCTTCAGTCAATATTATTTAAAATGCCCATCTATTTGGAAATGCAGAATATTCTTGGGAAAAACGATTGAGTATGATGTTTTTTCAGTTACAATCTCCAAAGGATTGGGAGACGATACATTAACAAATCAAAAGAGGCTCTTTTGAGATATAACCAATGTGGATGATCTTGAAAAGCGATTGATTATGAGAATACCGGAAGGAAGTTTTGTTTACTAATACCATTTCCAAGAATATGTTGTTTCACATAATAAACCATTCGACCCCTCATAGGGGCCGCAAATTTTCCATTGGATTTTAGAAATAACGCCATTGAGCGCCTTTTGGTCATGGATTATGCTTATTTTATAAGGATAATAACCCTCCTAAACCGGTGAAATGTAAAACAAAGTCAATTGTCCCCTTTAATGGTGTTTCTCGAATTCTTTATTTGGGGCGGTTGGTAACTGTAACGACTTGGTACTTTTGGGGAGAACTTCAGGCCACTGGAGCAGAAGCGGGCAATGGCCGTATTCAACGCAATCTCCTCGGGGGCAATTATTGCTCCTTTTATAGTTGGATTGAATTGCCGATAGATATTTAATGCGGAGCGAAATTTTAGGGTGGTGTTACATTTTTGGGAGCGGTGGGGATTTGATGTATCAAATGGTATACCGCCGTGGACTTTGTCGGTGTTTTACCCCTAATGTCTTGGAATATATGATACTCTAATATGCCTACTCTGGCCCTAGTGGAATTCCAAATTTTCCCTTTAGTCAGATTGAAAAATCCGGCCAAAGAATTTTCTTTTGTCAGGGTTTTGGAACCATAGGATGCGATAGTGGCCCGGATTAGTAAATTAGTATGCGCTTTTTAATGGGATTCTCGAACCTCCAGGGGGAAGGCTTTTACTTCAAAAATACTTTTTTAATGGTGGCTATCGCTATCGGCTGTTTTGGGACTTTTTAGTTTGTACGTTGCCCAAAAACACCTCCAAAAGTCAAAACTCGTTGAAAGACTATCGATTTCGAGTATTTTGGACTGATGCCCTGAAAGCTTTTTGAAAGATAGAAATTTTTTGATATTTTTTGTGTTCATCATACTAATATGCATTCCTTGGCCCTTTTATTATCAAAATGCCAAATCCGTTTTTTTGTTCGGAGTTTTTGGGCAAAATGGGAAAACTCCAAGACCAGGTAAAATGGACCCGAAATTTGGGCAAAGTTTTCGGAAGTTTTTTTTATTTGCTGGTTTGGCCAATATTTTTCTTTAAGAAATTCGGATTTTAAAAACACTGATTGCCGAATGCTTTCGGCCTGGACAAATTAGATATCTCACTTTTTTGCCTATGGAAAATAACGGGATTTTTGACTTTTAATGTTAATTTGGGTATTGCGCCTGCAAGCGGAATTGTGCTATTGATTATCCTTCTTTTTGTTTCCCGGACGAATTTTATACGGATTCAAAGGGGGTTGGTACATTTTAAAAGGGGGCACAAGGATTAATACCCCTTGGCTACCCTATGGTGGGTTGGGATGTTGATAGGGTTTTTGGGTTGCAAGGTAAATACAGATAGTTATTTACCTGAGTGAAGGGTTGGCACAGCTGGAGGATATCTATGGACATTTTCCTGCTATATTTTGCACAAGCGGCTATGGCGTGTTCGGCTATAATTTATTAAAACGAAGAAGTAGAATATAAAGAGTAATTAAAGGAATAAACTAGATTATGGGTAAAAAACTTAGAAATTAGAAATTCTAGGGGGTGGGAGGAGACTCTCTATTGGGGTTTACAACACCGAGTGGCATCACAGATAATGATAATTACGAAATTGTTGTGCTGTTTTTTTACACAGAGCCGGATTTTGAAGCGAATGTTGCTTTTGCCGAGGGAATAGATGTGCCTACCAATAGGCTTTCATAAGGAAATTTATGGAATACTTGGTGAGAGGAATTTAAACTCCCTAAAGGAAGAACGTCAGAATTCAGGTTGTTCAATACTTACCCCTAACTTTTTGCATTTTCCAATGGCTAAGTTTGTTGGAAAATCGGGTTCCATGTAATTTGTGAAAGCCCATGACCACTAACCTCGAGGAGGCTAAAAATATTACAGGCCACCTTGGAAAAGAGCCAAAACTCGTTTTTGCGGTTACCCATACCTATACGGGTATCCTATGGTTAGACTAAATGCGGGATGATTGGATAAAAGGACGGTGCTATTGGGAAAGATACAACAAGGTAGAATGCACAATATTATCAGGTGATGGATCAACTCCCATCATACATGATAAGCTAAACGGTCCTACGGTTTGGAGAGTTGCGACCCTACAAAAGGCAAGGGATTAGTTTCGTGTAATGGGAGATATTGGGGTACAGCCTTTAATATGATCGAATATACAACCGGCATAGAGCCATGAAAGTCTATTTTTGGCAGAATTTCAATATTTATATGAAAGATTTAACACAGAATGGATGTAGACGGTAGCAGTTCTGATCCGTAAGGGAAATCATGTGAAGGGGTTTATTCGATGCTAAGTTTCAGGTGGCTACACCAGGGGAAAAGAAATACCAGACTTTCCATTGCTGTTTTTACGGAGAAAAGGGTGGCCTTAGATGGGAGCAAGAAAATCCCAATTATCTTTATGTCTTAAGTGATATAATAACCCCTTCAGGTAAATATAAGCCCTGGTCATGCATAATTCCAACTTAATCCTTGAATGGAACTAAATTGCCTCCTGGACATCCTGAAAGGTATTTTTGATTCCTATGCCAAATCTCTTTTAGGTGTTGGCAAAGGCAGTTAGAGGTGAAAAAATATAAACGGATGGAGAATTTCCTACAAATATGGATGGTGGTACGTGTCTTGGATTTTTATTTGAGAGCACGGGTAGAGTCCAAAAAAATGGGAATGTTTTTGGGTCGATTTGAAATAATTATATTTGAATTGTGATATAAAAATGGCCGCAATTGCGGCATTTTTTTAATGAAAATATTTTAAGTTAAAGAAGATTATCGTACACCCTTTTCCAAATTCCACGCAAACTACGATGGTAAACTATCCTCTGGACACGGTCCGTAAGGTGAGCCAGTTTCAACGGGTAAAATAATCCCCAATGGTATTTTCTCCAGTACTCCCAAGACTTTTGTCGCCCATAGCCTTCCAATGTACATAATCCTTTGGTAAAATGCTGAATAAATTGTTTCAGCTTTTTAACAGCGGTAGTTCCCTTATAATGCCACTTTGGCTTTTGCCGTTCCCAATCTGTAATTATCATAAAAGCACCTATTTTTGGGAGTGGCTTCTTTCGTTTTGGAAGACCAATAAGGAAAAAGAGGTCGCTTTTTTTAATATCCTTTAATAATTAAAACCCACAAAGTGGTCTTGCGTCTTGGTTCATTGTCGCTAAAGTGAAGCACTTTTGGTGCTTCTACAAAAGCAAATCTAGGTGGGCATCCAAAAAATCCCCTCCACAATATTTCATAGCCGAAGCATTGTTCCATTCTAATTTAGGTCCTAGTTTTAAAACAGTAACGGTAAACATATCATTATTATTTCTCGAAGGATGTTTGAAAATTTGCCTCCTTTTCAATTGTTTGGCTGGCAGTGATTTTGCCGCCCTGGCTGTAATGCCATTATAAGTCAATGACGGATTTACACAAATTGGAGGAGGTCATAAAAAGCACCATCGGTGACATAAACATTGGGACTAGATGCAACTTTGGATTATTTTTATTCAAGATGGAAGTTTTGGCGATCATGACCCCCATTCTGAGCGCCAACCCATTTCATGTATTGCCCAATCCCCGGCAGGAAGTTCCTCATAAGGACTGTACATCTTAAATCCAGCCGCTTCAAACATTTCTACGATAAACTTTTTGATATCCTTGCGCATATTACTCGTTTTCCTTGAATTCAACATCAACGCCAATTGTGGAAGTCCCATTTATCTTTTCAGTAGGTGCTTAAGGTTGAACCCTGTTGTCGTCATAATGGCAGGTAATTCCTCCAAATTCCGGTTACACGCGATTGTCCAATGGACGCGGCTTAAAATACTTTCTTTGAGTTTCTTTTCCATATCCAATTTCCCAATTGGCTTTCCGACCAATCGCCTCTACTGGCCGTACCTTGATATCCCGAATCCACGATATACCATCCACGCTTGTCTTTTTGTCCATATTTACGAATGCGGGGAATATAAATAACCATTGGCACGGCGACCTTATAATATTTGTTCCAAATAACATCTACTTTAGCTGGGGTTGCCCCTAATTTATAAGGATGGTCCATAATCCCTCCTACCTAAAGGCATCCGATGTCTTTCCAAGACCGTTAGGGAAGCGTTCACTTTTTGATTGCAATAAAACACCTACGAAAGCCATGGCTGAAGCACAAAAGAAAGATAATACGAGGCTTGGAACTCCAATTTTCGTGTGGTCTCTGTATCTATGACTTTAACTTCCGGTCGCTCTTTTTTGTTTTAATCATCATAGAGGACAACCTCGTACACAATGGAATTGGGTCCTGAGTGTCATATTAACCAGTTCTTTCTGCGGCTGGCAAGTGATGAAATTACTGCTAAAATAGCCCCGAAAGGGCAGCCACGCCAGGAACTATCTCGATTTTGAACAACACTCCACGACCTTCGAAATCTGGGCATTTGATCTGTAATGTGTGCGTAACGACCAATGGTCACCAAAACGACATCGTCCAAATTTTTTCTTCGATAGATTTTTGAAAAGTCTTCTTCTACACAATTCACAATTTTTGGGGGGTGAAATTTGGCCATCCGGCAATTGTTTTAAGGCCCGAGGCTTGACCACTGACCCCTATATATTCCTTCCAAACTTTGTCATACACATCGGCGGAAATGTCCTTATATCTAACAGGCAATCAACACTGATGCCCTTTTTTTTTCCCTTTTTTTTTTAATTTTGGGCCCTCAAATCAATGTCATCCAACCGGTAACTCTGTCTGCCCCATGTTTTAAGGAACGCCGCACGACGACCTATCATCTCTATCCAATCGAATGTTTGGTCTTGAACATAAAGATGCTCCAATCGTTCACAAAGAAATGCTTTATTGCTCTGTCTGGGTCCCCAATTCAAACCTGCTTTGTATGTGAATATTCTCCTTATCCGATTTAGATAATTGGCGCCTTTAATGGGTAATCCCAGGGGTCATCGTTCATCGGTGGGGTAATCCTCGATATGCCTAACAATTCGTCCTCTTTCCGCACCAAAAGTCTTTAACGCATTCTCACAAAGTTCCTTTAGCTTGACCACTCCACTAATTCCGGTACCCTACTAACAATGGCATCAAATATTTTCACTTTGATTCATTCTATATTTCTGTATTAATTCGAATGCGCTTTCCTATATTTTATGACTTCGCATTTGTAGGCCATAGGCTACAAGCACTTAAATATAAGGATTTTTATCCTAAATGTTAACATGGTTATTTTCAATTACACTTATAAAATTTTAAAATGAAGACAATTAAAGGGCCGGCAGTATTTTTAGCACAATTGGTAGTATAAAAGCACCATTCAATTCATTGGATGGCATGTGTAAATTTGGGGGGGCCCCAAAATTCCGATTTGGGATATAAGGGAATTCAAATACCTACTTGGGTCGATTTTCTTATTGATTTGGATAAAGCTGCCGATGAGTCAGACCTACTGTGATGAATTAAAGGGAAAGATAAATTCCTACGGACTTGAGATTACGGAGTTGTTAACGCAGTTTGCAAGGACCAATTAGTGGCAGTGAATCCTTGCTACGATTATGATGTTTGAATAAATTTTGCGCCCGATAAAGTAAAAAAATAATCCCAAGGCCGTACCGAGTGGGCAGTAAGATTATACTGTAAAAAAGGAGCCTACAGCAGTGATGAGAACTTGGTCTTAATTTCGCATGGCCACCTTTTCTGTTCCTTTACATTATGGCATACGGCCCATCCATCGCACAGAGACCAGCGGGATTGGGTAGAAATGGGCTTTTGAAGACTGGGCCAAAAGATGGTTGCCTATCCTAATCATTTTGACAAGGAAGGTGTGGACGTATGCTACAAAATTCCATCTGGTGAAAGATCTACATGAATGGGGATACCTTTGAAACGCTTTTTTAGCTGCTACCGGAAATCACAAAAGGGTCAAATATCTCTTTACGACCCAAGCATTATTGTACTTCAACAATTGGAACTAACCTTGCCTTATATAACATTACCATGAGTTCATAAAATCATTTCACGTTAAGAGATTCTGAATTTAACCCAACTGGTAGAAGGGGTGCTTTTTGGTGGATTAAACGGATGGGGAGAACAGGGCTGGAAAAGATATCGCTCCTCTAGGCGAACGGACAGATAGATTTAAGTCCATCTTCTTCCAATTAACTCAATACGGCCTGTGACGTTTTGGGCGGTAATGGAAATGGGAATTGTTGCATTAAAAGTCAGAAACAAGGGCAAAGGGAAGGTGGCTTAAGTTTATCCCCAAGACAATAATAATAGAGGCTAACAGAAAAGACCTTTGATATTCTTGCCGGCGCTGCATAGATAAAACAGTCTGAAGAAGATATTAGGAATATAAATTAATATAAGAAGAAAATGAAAAAATTAATTTTTAAGTGCCTTGAATAGCTGTTATGGTTCTTGGGCTGTAAGGATAAAACGGATAAAAAGAACATAGATGTAGATTCTGATCCAATGCCAATAATTCTGCGACAAAGGACTAATACCAGAGCAAGTACCTGTACCTCCACCTCCAACAGCCCTAATTGAAGGGTGAATGGAAGGTGCTTTTTTGATGGGACCAACTTCGAATGCCTGGAAGCGGTATTTGGAAGATGGTGTTGGGGATGCATGGAAAGATTGAGGAACGTGCCATGGTGTACTATCCCCCAAGGACCGGCAAAAAGGGAAGAAATACATTTAGTAACCAAGGGAAGACTTTACCAACTTTGTAGCTATCCGTAACTGGAAATTTCAGAGGGTGGGAACAGTGGGTATTCTTTTGGGGAGTTAAGGAAGTTCAAAAGCCTGCCGGAAGCCTTACCACTCCCTGGGCCAGAAATTCAGGTATTGGACAATGAAAAACAACCCTGAGCCAAAAAATGGAACTACCCATGCAGGCCGGGTGCTTTAATATGACATGATAGCCCGAGTAAAGATGCACAAAACCGGTTGGGGAATGGAATAACCTGTGTAATTAACCATAAACCATAAAACCAATAACGGTATGTAGTTTTGGGAATGGTAACAGGAGGTAGCTTCTTTCCCTGTTTCATGGTGAGGAATGGGAGGCCATGATTGCAAATCCAAATTTAAGGATTCAGAGCATTTGGTAAATATATGAACCGACGAAATCGGATTGCCAAGATCATGGGGACAAGGTGACTTTAAAGGCAATCAAAATAAAAACCATTGGACTGATCCAACGAGGTTATTAAATTAAGTATAATGAAATTGAGACTTTGTTTTATAACCTTCTTTCTATTGATTTTTGGTTTTTGGCCTGTAAAGAAAAGTTGCGAGGATACATTGGAGCTAAAAGAATTCAAAGGAAATTGAGGAAGGATTGTAGTACATGGGGAATACTCAGGTGCAGAACCAACAAACTCCGGGGAGGGGACCGAATTTTTATAAACCCTGTTTCCTTCCTGTGGTAATCCTTTTTGACAGCCAATTAAAACAGAGCTCCCAGTGAATGCTATTATTCTCTTTAGTGGAGGAAATTTGGACAATTGGATTAACTACTAAAGACAGTACAGCAAGCCAAGTGATTGTTAACAAGGACGGTAGTATGACGGTCTAACAACAAGACAGGGATAATGACAGACAGTAACAAAACTTTGGGGTATGCAATTGCATTTGAATGGAAATCTCCTGCAGAAATTCAGGGAATAACAACAAGTAAGGGGTTAATAGTGGTGTTTTTCTCAGGGCTGTACGAGGTACAGGTCTTGGACAACAATGAAAATAACGATACCCTATGTAAAACGGGCAAGGTGGGGTCTGGTAATACAAGCAACATACCCCGCCTTGGCCATGGAATCTGTGCCCACTGGGGAATGGAAATACCTATGATATTTTTATCATGCACCGGAATTCATAAGACGGGAAAAAGAATTAAAATCGGGAAAACTGTAACTGTAAATACACAAGGTAGTCCTTGTGCAGGACAAATGTTGAAATTAAGGGAACCACTCCTTATTTGGCTGGCCAACAAAAATCAGCCATGGAAAAGGTCCTTTAAAACTGCAGGATCATGGGGGCACAATAGTGGTAAGTTATAGGAAATAATCTGGTAAGGGACTTTAGATGGAATGGGGTGTTTATATCATTGGAAACAGGCACCCATGTTTGCCTGTTTTTACTTTTGCCTGGTTCGTTTGTAACTGCCTCCTACATACATATTCACAATTAAATGGCTATCGCAGCAAGAAAAGGCATGAAGAATCGGGAAGGCGATTAAAGAGTGAGCACCAATCCAGAATGGAAGAGTCAAATTAAGCATTAAGCATTAATGATTGCCTTTTGCCCACTGTACTTGTCCATCGAAGAAATACAAATCCCAATATTATTTACCTTTATACAAAATTTAAAAACATTTATGATCCAATCTATGACAGGGTTGGGAGCACGTTATACAAACTTCCTTCGAAAAAATTTACATTGAAATCAAATCTCTAAATAGTAAAAGTCTTGATTTAAATGCCCAGGGATTACCCTCTACGTAACGGGAAAAGAATTGGAAATGCGAACGACGATTGCCGTTTCCTTGGTCAGAGGTAAAAATAGATTTTAGTCTATATATCTGAAAAAAATACGGGTGCTGAGACCCAACTCGGAGGTTAAGAAGTAGTGGTTAGACAATATATGACAGTTGGGTCATATTGTTTCCGGTAATGAAATGAGCCTATTTGGAAATCCGCTATGCGCATGCCCGATACTTGAAAAACGGAACGGGAGGATATAGATGAGGACAATATTAAGATTATAAAAAGAGTCGCTTGAAAGGCACTAAAAGGAATAAATATTTTTAGAAACAGAGGAAGGAAAGGTCCTTGGGAGGTTGATTTTTGAAGCAAGAATAAGCACTCTCAAAGGTTTATTGGACAAGGTGCACAAATGGATCCCAGACAGACTTTTAACGATAAGAGAACGGCTGGGAAAGGCTGTAGCAGACCTAAAAGGCCCGACTTGGATGCGAATGTTTTTGAACAAGAGTTATTACTATCTTGAGAAATAATGATATACAGAAGAAAGGTTCGTTGCCTTAATCACTTGGCTTTTTTGCCAGTACGTTGAAATCTGAATGATTCCCAACGGTAAGAAACTGGGTTTCATTTTTTAGTCAGGAAATCGGAAGGGAAATAAATACTATTGGTTCCAAGCCTAATTTTGCCCCATGCAAACAGTTGGTGGTGCAGTGAAGGAATGAATTGGAAAAGATCAAAGAACAAATGCTTAATGTTTGTAATGAAAGGAGGAAAATTAATTTTTTTTGCTGCCCTTCTGGTAAGTGGCAAAACAACATAGTGAAACATCTTTTAAATCAAGCCAGAACTTAATCTGGCATTTTCCAATTTTCGGCACTTTCCAGACCTAGACGTGGAAAAGGAAAAAAAATGGTGACACATTATTATTTTATGGCTTGTCCGAATTTAAGAAACATAATTAAAGAGGATGATTTTTTGGAATGGGAAGAGGTGTATAGGATACCTTTTTACGGGACTTTAAAAAGTGAAGGTAGACACTCTGGGCCGAGGGGAAAAATGTAATCTTTGAATATGATGTTGTTGGAGTTTGCGAACTAAAAAAGAAGTTTTCCAGAACAGACCCTTCGCGGTTTTTGTAAAAGCCTCCGAGTGTAGATGAGCTTTAAAATTAGGATTGAAAAAGCGCAGTACGGAATCTGAGGATAAATCAAATATGCGTATTGGAAGCCTCTGTCGAATTGGCCACTGCTCCGCAATTTGATACAGTTTATCAAGAATTATACGACTTGGGATACTGCCCTAAAATGAGGCGCATAAGTTGGTGGCGGATTTTGTAGGTGTTGAAATTATAAATAAAATAGAAATAAGCCCTTTCAAACCTTGAGTGGACGAAATTAACTCTAGAATGTTTGGAAAAAAATGATACTGAATCAGAGTTTCTCATGAATAGAAAAATAGGACTTTATTTTCGGTACGTTAACCCAATTCACATAGCGGCATTTGGTGATGCCAATCATATGGGGAGTTTTCTGACTTCGATGGAGGTCTGGTTGGTGGTAACCCCTCAAAGTTCCTTTTAAACAAAAAAACACTGCTGGACAATCATCATCGGTATCATCTGGTAGCCGAGGCCACACCAGGACTATCCCAAATTAAAACCAAGTTAAAATAGAATTTGAGCTACCCCAACCCCAACTTATACAGTGAATACCCTTGGTTATTTACAGGAAAAATAATGAGTGGGTCATGATTTCTGGTTTGATTAATGGGAGGAAACAATTTAAAAGGCCCTGCAAAAATGGAAGAATTATGAGATCATTTAGAAGAATCATGACATTTTTTGTATACCCTAGGATTTCAGAAGGGGAAGTGGAGGCATGTTAAAGGTCCCTGCCCAGATAACATCATGTTCGCGCCGCCTATTTATGAAATATCCTCAACGTTTTTATTCGGGCACAACATAATTGGGTAAAACATTAGACCCTTTGCCTGCCAGAGGAGTTTTTGGAAATTATTATAGACGAAATGAACTCTTATAGATAGGTTAAAGGGTATTTTTACCCAAGACAATCTGTTCCTAAAATATTGATCTTTTTTATTGTAATACCACGCCCTGTCTCGGGGGCATTTTAATGTCATTTTTATGATTTCCTTCGCCTGAAAGTGATATATACTCCCCATCTTTTTGGATTCATCAAATGGTAAAATTGATAGAACTTCCATGGCGTATGTTGGAGGGTCAAAATAAAAATACCAAGTGTCTTCCCGACCTCTTTCGGAATACGTTACTTTTGAGTCCTCAAATATTCTTTTGTTCTTAAAGGTCTTTGTCTCCACATTGGACTCAATTTATGGTCCGGATCTCTTAGTTTTCATGGTAGACAACTAGAGATAGGTAAATAATCCTTCATCTTTTTTAGAGGCGTTCACAAGAAATATTATGAGTTGCCCTATCCGTTATCCGAAATATTGGCACTGCCATTAAGCTTAAAATGCAGTCGCCTTTGTCCACGGTTTGTTCTAAGGTGTTTACCTCCTTATGTGTAATCAATTTAAAATAGGACGCGGGCAGATTAATCGCAATTTGGCTTATTCCTGTTAATCTTCCTTTGGGAGGATTTCATAGTTACCGTAAAATCAACCCTTTAAAGGAATCCAGTTGCCTTTGGGTCATGATAAGGCTATTGGCTTTTCCAACCAGTTCCATACCCGTAATATTTGCCCAATTGCTACTGCGGTACAACCAAAAAGTGATGAGCAGGAAACAAGAATTTCATTCCAGATGGTTTTAAATTATGGACCCTATCTAGACTTTCTAGTTTGCAGGCTTAGAACCGTGCTGCCGTGTTCCCTTGTAGTAAAGCTCCAAAAAGGTTCATTGTTGCGTTAATAAAATCTTTTGTTTCAAAAGAAAAGTAAAAGTATACAAGTAGTGTTTTAGGGACTGGATTTTCAGTACGTGTCCTGGCTATACTGTTTTTTTTCAATTTTTTTGAGAAAACCATATCCAGAATGCTTGTTTACTGGCAAAAATGGGTACCAATTTATGAAAACGATCTGGTTCCAAGGCCTTCCTTGTAGCACCTAACAATTTTGTATTCAAGATCTATTCTTTAGTTCTTTAAATTTGGTTGTATTTTAATTTTTATGGTGTTGTGGATGTGTTTATGACCTAATTTTATTAAATATCTCCAAAAGATTGGGCCATATCCGCAGATACCCTAAATGTTTTATATATAGATTACTGGCCCCCTACCTGGCCTCATCCAAATTCTTCTTAATAAAATAGAATATATGGTCTCGTAATTCGTCTATTTCATCAGAAGTTTAACCAACACCTTTTTTTATATTTTTTTCAGAAGCTCCAAATCTGGCTTAGGCAAGGCCGTCGATGATATTTGTTAATATTTTATTACTTCTTTTGGCAACGTTGGAAATATTGTCCTGCAACTTTCTTCGATCACCCTTGGATAGAACTGCTTTCGGCCTTTCGTAGACTATCCTCAGCTTTTTATTTCCCTTTGATTTTTTGTTGTGTTGAAATGTCGTTCCTGCAGTAAGAAGAACCGCAAGCAATAATAGATGGCCACACATGGACGGAACATGAATTTGATAATAACTATTCCGCAGCAGAAACAAAGGCGAAAATGGCTGTAAAAGAACCACCACCAATAACATTCATACCCCTGCAACAGGTAAAACGGCACTTTCCGCTCCCCAAGCCCTATCGGCCAAAGATGAACCCATTGCCAACCATAAATGTAACATAAGTGGTAGATAGCGGCAATTTATATTGATGTGCAAGGAAATTAAGGATCCCTGCCAACCATCAAGTAAAACAGAAGCCCTACCATAGTCAAAGCAGCAATTTCAAGAACGTTTATCCTTTGAAAGTGCTAATATCTGGCTTTTAAAGTTGGAATCTATTTCTTTCCCTGTAACGATTTTGGTAAAAAGAGCGATGTAACAGAAGACAGAGCATAGCTGATCTTACAATCCTCTAGAAAAGACCATTTGGCTGCCAAGCGTTCCTTCCTTTGATTCAACCTTCCTGGGACAGGTTTTATTTCTGTTTGGGTTACATAACGTGCTTTTTGGAAAACCATAAGGTAAGAACCATAACCATTCCCGCTACGACTAACAAAATAGTTGGCGTAGGAACCTTTTCTGCCAAAACACCCGTCATACTAAATTCATTGGTGGGATACCCGAGGCTTGCAAGCTTCAAAGGACTGCCGATGCGGCAATTGGCACCAACCCTATGAAATTAACAAGATCGTTCCTGCAAAACAAGGCCAAAGGCAAATGTTCCAAACATAATGATTATTTATAACGTCGGTATTTCAAACTACTGGAAATAAGGTATGATGTAAAGTGTCAAAGAAAGACTTTCCAATATAATGGTGCTGGTGTATTTTTTAATATTAATCCAGAAACATCAGCACTTACGAAAGTGGCGCCTTTAAAACCCTTAATAAGTATGAAATAGGTGATCTGCCGGGTAAAAGCAATACCTCCGGAAGAGTGCTCCTATAATTTTTGCCTTTTTTTCTAAAAGTCAAAAGAAAGCAGTATATCGATAAAATATTGTCCAAGCGCCCCAATTGAAAAAGGCTATCCCGACCGAAAGCAGTGAATGCCCATAATTATTTTCAAGCTGGCCTTAGAAGTGTTTATATAATTATATAATATCAATATAATCACCCCCACTTGGCTATTTTAATAAATACAGCAACCTGATGCGCCCAATAGTTAAAATACAATGGATACTGTAAGTAAGAAAGTGGGCATCCTACCGGGGTATTGAAAAAAATCCCAATAACAGAGGATGTCGGTTTATCATGACAGCCATGCAGAATTAATCTGATTTCCCTGAACCATAGAAATTCACCGGGAATGAAAGATTCCCTTCGGGCTACCTCCATCCTACGTGGAAAAAAAATGCACCTATGGCTATACCCAACTGGCTACGATCATTAAATGGTCCCCTAAATCCGAAATGGCTTTGGACCAATTCGCGGAGTTTTTAAAAAATTACGGCGTCATTACTAACCCAACTCCAAATCTGCTATTGCCAGGAGGCTAAGGGCAATATCAATTAATAAATATAAATTGTCCATTATCTTATAAAAATAGTTGCCAAAATATCTAAGTCCTCTAGGGTTCGTAACGTATCTTAAGGTTATATTTTTTTGGCTAAAAATGAACTATTCCAATTTGTAGCCTAATACATTAATTCTCAGAGCATTCATAACAGATAGATAGCTAATAATCTTGTTTTGTACCTTAATTTATGGCCTAACAATATATTGAAAGTCCTAGGTGTATTGGTTTTTCTGGATTATACCCCGTAATATTTTTATCTAATTCTATGTTTGTGTATCTACCTGAAATTTTTTCGCGCATTACTTGCGAAATCAGATATCCGGATTGTAGATTTAATAAATCCAATGGCCTTTTTGAACCAACTCCACGGTCAAGGAACCGTCGATATTTGCTGCAAAGGGGTTTCAGTATTCCCTATGTGCAATATTCCTGGCCATGAAAGGAGAAATCCGTTGTAATTTAAACATGGCATCAAGGAATAATGTGTTGAATATTGGGTTTGGTGAAAAAAACCCCCCGAAAATTTTTTTTTCTGTAACGCATATAAGTCCCTTGAGATTACCGTCTGGTTCTTTAAAGCGTTTAAATAAGGTTGTAAGTAGCGGCCAGCATTTAAATTTTGGAGATGTTTCCTTTTTAGATCGCCACCACTGATTCGCCATTACTGCTTGAATTCACAAAGGCAGTATTTCCAACGTCCGGTGTACTGGTGCCCTCCTAAATTTCCTGTGTTTTACATTTCTTCCTTCCCCTTGGTGAAATGGCGATTATTCCCGCATTAAAAATGAATCCGTTAGGTAGGCTGAAGTTGCCTAAGTTGTAAATCCCATTTCACGATCTAGGTAAACTGGCTATTTAACCTTGAGCCGGTCTACCAATTTGTAGGTTACCTGAGGAAATAACCCCGTTCCATATTGCCCGGGGAGTTTGGTTTGGCCCACCCAAAGTTCAAAGTTTTTGATAAAAATTCGCACATTACTACGGGCATCCAGTATATATCGTGGGCGTCACTGGTAATTGAGAAGCACCTGAGATATCCTTTGGGCACAATCCCAATTCTATAGTTTATAGCAATTAGGTGAATAATACAAATCCATCAAATTTTAACCTTGCCGACTTCTAATACAGCGCATTGGAAATTGAGGGGTCCGTGTAGTTTGCCGTAGAATTTTCATGTCAAGCGGTGCTACTTCAAAATTGCATTCTAGCAAGCAATCTGGCATACAAGTACCTGTCCCTTACCCATTAAATTAAAAGTCCCTTGCCAAATTCCTTCGAATTGTTTTCCTGAGAAAAGGAGGGTAAACAAATGAGCATATAATTAGCCCAAGGCTAAACATTTCATGTTCATATTAACTTAGTTTTTGTCGACGGCAAAGTACCAATACAAGTGTTTATTTAATGTTAACTTAGAAACAATATTACTTTAAATAAAAAGCTCCTTTGCCAGAGGTAAGCTCAGAATTTCAAATCAATAGTCCCGACAAAAACTAATAGTTAAATGAAACCGAAATAGTCTAAAGACTAATGCTAAGATGGGATTACTATAGCCCCATTGTAATCTTAAGTTTAAATATTAATTGTTAATAATGACCTGATTTTTTGGTTACTATATGTGCCAATAGGGGTTTTATTATGTTTGAAGTTGCTAAAAAATGTATCTGCGGCAACTAAAATTAGATTTATGGAATTGGGAACAGCCTCCTATCAATTGAAACGCTTTGTGATACCCATACAAAGAATAAGAAAAAGAACAGGATGAAAACTCGATTGGGTTTTGAGGTGATTACGATAGGGTTATTTTTTTTCTTCTACCGACCTTTAAGGAGTTTACAAGGAATAAGACCCAGGTAATTCCGCTGTCCAAACCGATTTTGTCCCTACCCAGGCCTAAACAATAGTTTGGAAAGTTCGGTGGTGGGGAGAAGCCTTGGTAGGATTGCTTGGAAGAAAATTTTGGAAATCCATCCCTATCTTGGGGTGAGATACACGCTATAGAGTTTTTAATGATTTTCGTGGGCGCTATAGTAGCTGCAGCAGCATTGGCCAATGATATTGGAAACCACCTTTGGACCATAGTGGTGAAAAAAAGCGATTTGGGGAATATTTTAAACGAGGGCCCACAATTAAAGGATGCCCTATCCCAAAAAGGAATTAGGATATTAGTAGATTTCGAAGGAAAATGCAATGGTTTACAGTATTAAACTGAGACCCGCAGGGGTTAGACGGCCGGTTTGCGCCTGAGCTAATGCAACTTTGGTGCTTTTATTGAATACTCCAAAAGAATCCCTTACCCAAAAAAACCAACCAAACATATTGCGGAATAAGAAATTTTGGCTTTTTTTTCAGCACAGAACGTTGACACCTTAAGGAGGTGGCCGTTGAACGGGATTGGGAACCACGGGAACATGGAAGGGATGTAGGTTTTTGCGACACCACTCTACCTTCTTAGTGGAAGCGCGGATGATATTTGGTTATACTATTATTTGATTTTGAGGATGGAATAAACCCTAGGCTTATTTCAGAGGATTATGCCTTGGAATATTTGATTAAGTTGGGTTAAGACAGTAATCATATAAAAAGATAATGATTTGATCTTTATGGAAGATCGTCTGAAGCTATTTAAGGGCATTGGCATCAATACAATTAATTTCGGGATGCTATTGCTATTTTAATTGAAAACGAAGCAGCCATTCTAAAAGGGAGTTTCGGTTCCTTAATGGAGAAAGTAAGTCAAAGGCCCAAATTGAAGATATTATTAAAGTTAAGTGTACAGAAAATTTCTACCCAGTCTCAGAGGTTATTGAAAAAGAATTGCCGGTTCTATAAGATCATCTCAGAAATTATTTTTGGATGTAAATATACACGGCTTTGATTAGGAAAAAGGAAGAACAGTTCCAATTAAACGATCGAGCTAATGATTTCTACCTTGCCCGGAACCCTATCGGAATACCAGATTCCACATACTCAATTTTATTTGAAATACCTGTGTTATGTTGCCCAGTTTGTCGATAGCGCTGCGGTAATATTCATAATAAGAGTTATGGGAAAACACTTAGAAATCATATACCAAACAACACCTAGTAATTGTTTAAATTGAACTTTGCGTTTTACCAGGGGTTGTTCAATGGTGCCATCTGCAGCCTTTACCTCGTCCGAATATAATACGTGGTCCATATAGGAACATGGGTGCCCTATGGAGGCCTTCACGTAATTTGTTTACCGTTGAAAGTCCAAGTTTTAATTTCCCCAGTCCACATCAATATTTCCGAAATTCTTTACGTAGTCCGGAGTATAACTGTGTACCGATGGTTCAATTATTACATCTCTTCATAAACCATTGGTTTTCCCCACTGTTAGAGACCAAAAAACCAAATCGAGATAAACGTTTTCGCCCTCGCTTGATATTGTTCCATCAGTATCACCAGTGCCTTTGAACTCCAAAAGCTTTCAACCATTTTGCCAAGGTCTGGTCGCAGGACAAAGGTAGCTTTTTAAAAGTAAGTGGGGCTAAAACGCAGGTTGAATTTCATTACCTTCCGGTAAATATATTGAGGTACCAGCAACTAACAAGGAATAGCGGGAGCCATAAATCTGGAAATTGTTATCCCTATTGGGATATTTGTAACCATTGGAGAACTGTGTTCTAAATTCTTGCGCTAGCGGAAATAATACCAATTCTAATGGTGCCCTTCTAAAACCGCGAAAGTGAAAAAACCGTAAAGTGCATCATCGGACTTTCTTTAATTTGAACCTTCTGGGCATTAAGGGCATATCGATATCTAAAATGTTATTTATACGTATCGAAATTTATAATTTCGCACAAATTCGCGCTGGCCAAACCGAGGAGATGGAATGTTTCCCCTGCATTCCAGTTACAAAAGCTACCTCGCTAAAATTAAATCGCAATTTTAATTTTCTTTTTCCCAAAAAGAAGGTTATCTAAACGCCTGTATTTTCTTCCAGGGGTTAGTACGATTAAAGGAAACTACTGGATTGGTTAGGTCCTGCACCACGGGATATAATTTAAATTTTATC
>Ga0163217_1104904_pt1 | contig 19341 bp, 21 predicted proteins | sample SynspAceP_FD_185933 | JGI IMG/M metagenome (GOLD analysis project Ga0163217, IMG submission 185933) | Saline lake microbial communities from Ace Lake in Antarctica - Synechococcus sp. Ace-P (PacBio error correction) | ecosystem: Environmental > Aquatic > Non-marine Saline and Alkaline > Saline ...
GGACGGCAAGCCAATAGCTCATTCCGGATTTTTATGCCATTGACCCGCAGGTATGGCAAGGGCAGTGCCAGGTTTTTCTGTTTTTTGCTCGCCCGGGCAACCCAGCGGGTCAGTCATTCCACGCGCCACCCTGGTCCGGGTGCTTGAATTGGCTGATAAGCACGACTTTATTGTGGCCTCCGATGAGTGCAACACCGACTTTACCCGGATGAAGCCAACCCTCCTGAAAAGGCTTTGCCTCAAACGTAGCGCCAGCCATTGGCCGCAAACGATTTGCCTCTGTGTGGTGTTTTCCAAGCCTGTCTAAACGAGCAATCTGCCAGGCCCCCCCCTCGTTCTGGTTTTGGTTGCCGGTGAAATGCGCACATTCTTGAAGGCTTCTTGAAATACCGCAGCCTACGCACGGCTGCGCCATGCCCATCCACAACCATTGGCCAGCATTGCCCGCTGGGGCGACGAAGAGCCGTAAAAGAAAACCGCGCGCGCCTTATCGCGCCAAAGTTTGAATGCCGTAGTGCCTATTTTAACGCCAGGTGATGGACGTCGATCTTCCAAGACGCCGGGTTCATTTTATGCGCCGCAACTCCGGCGGGAATGAATGACGAAGTGTTTGCCGTGAGCTTTCGGCGCCAACAAAATGTACACGTGCTTCCAGGACGTTTTACCTGTCGCGCACTGTGGATGGTTACAACCCGGGTTGAAACGCGCATACGCATGGCTTAGTGGCGCCTTTTGCGGAGTGCGTCGAGCCTTGGCGACGAATTGTGGCTTTTTGTTAAGAGCAAAATTCGTGAATAAAACTGTACGCATTCGCAACTGTGACACGCGGTTAAAAAGGCCCGAAAATGGCTAGAGAGCCCGCATTGGAATTACCAGTTTCATTTGATTTCAAAAAAAGACGGAATTGAGCAGCGAACTGCTTGCCACCTGGGAGCAGTTCGGCCGCTTGGGAGGCCCCTGCTAAACCGCCGCCGCGCACTACCTGGAGCAAATTGCCAGAGGGCATTCGTGAGGGCATCGAATGCGCTTCCGCCCATCACGTCATCTTGGAACCCTTCTATCATCAACGGGCCCGTGGTGGAGTTTCAAGGTGCGGTGACGGTCGCTTTAATGCGACGACTGGGCAGCCGCGCGTTTAATCACTGACATTAAGCCTGCAGCACAAAGACATAATTCACTGACAAAGACAGGAACACACCCGATGAGCTTTGCATCGTATTGGTATCGGCAACAAGAACAATCAGGGCGAAATGGCTGGAAGTTTTTTAATCACAGCCCTTATAATCCCCGATGAAACGCTGCTTAGAGCGCAGTTCGCAGCGCTCCTAGACTTTGCAAGGTGGCAATCAGGGCCCATCAGCGCCAACACCAAGCAAACTGAAGCAAGCTGGCAAGGCAGCCTGCGTCAATTGGCCAGACCGACAGGCCTCGTAGCCGAAAAAGCCGCCAGCCGCGAAACGCCCGGTCGTCGTCACCTTACTGGAAACCGACGATACCCGCCAGCACACGCCCGAGGTTTACCTTAAAGCTGCAGCTTGGATATCTCAACCGCCTGACAAAAGCCCACAAGCCTAAACTAGACGGCCATATTGGCCCCTGCTGCCAAATCTGCGTGGACAACGAAGGCGTCCATTGATCTGGGCCGAACTTCCTGGAGCGCCAGCTGCAAGCGCCCTTGAAGGCCGCACTCTGGAAGTAAAATCGGTAGAGTAAGTCCCGAGATGACGGACTACGTAGTGCCCCCAGGGCGTGCGGTTATTGCCGACACCGCACGAGTTCGCCTGGGCGCCTATTGGGCGAGGGCACCGACCGCATGCACGAAGGCTTTATCAACTTCAACGCGGTACCGAAAGGGCACCAGCATGATCGAAGGCACGTATTCAGCCGCGTAATGTAGGCAAAGCTCTGACCTGGGCGCGGCTGTTCACCGATGGGCACATGTTGTCTGGCGAGCGGCAACATCATTTTCAGTGGGCGAAAAACTGCTGATTGGCGCAAACGCCGGTATTTGGCATTCCCCTGGGGCGACCGCTGCCACGTAGAAGCCGCTGTACCTGACTTCCCGGCACCAAAGTGGCGCTTCTAGAACGACGCAGGCAAATTGGTGGAAGTCGTCAAAAGCCCCGTGATCTGGCCAACAAGTCAGAGCTGCTGTTCCGTCGCAACAGTGAAAACGGTTTGTCAGTAGAATGTAAAAAACCACAAGTCGGCCATTGAGCTGAAACCAACGAGCTGCACGCCAACAATAATCGGCTTTCATGACTACTATAACCAATAAGGCCCTGTCACCGACCCTAAAGCTGGCATGGATCTGATTCCGCCGGCCGTCGGTGACAACCCGACGACGCCGGCCTGTCAGCCGCTGATGATGTTCGCGCCTTGCACCTCTGGCTTTGCCGAGAAAACCTGCGCTTTTTGGCACCACCGGACAATCTATGGGCTCGAAAAGGTTGCGAAGAACCGGTTCTGCTTTCGCCGGCACACCGACGTCGTGCCCACGGCCCCGGAAAAAATACTGGGCAATACCACCGTTTGAAGCGATTATAAAAGACGGCATGCTGCACGGCCGCGGCGCCGCCTGAATATGAAAGGCAGTCCCTGGCGGCCTTTGTTACCGCCTGCGAACGCTTGTGGGCAAAGCACCCCGAACCACCCGGCGGTTCATTGCGTTGCCTGTCACAGCAGCGACGAAGAAGGTCCCGCTAGGTGATGGCACCGTAAAAGTGATTGAAAACCCTGGAAGCCCGCACAACGAAAAGAATCGACTGGTTGCCTATCGCGAGCCGTCCAGCACGGTTAATGTGGGCGATACCGATCAAAAATGGCCGCCGCGGCTGCATTGCACGGCCTTGCGGTTTCACAGGCGTGCAAGGCCACGTGCGCTACCCGCAACTTGGGCGAAAACCCGATACATAAAGTAGCTCCCGCGCTGCACGATCTGGCGCAGGAATTCTGGGACAACGGCAACGATTAACCATTCCGCCCACCACGTTTCAGATTACCAAGGTGGAAGCCGGCACCGGCAAGTAAATATGATTCCCCGAATGCCTGGTGCACTTTAAAACTTCCGCTATTGTACGGGAAAGCCAACCGCCGAAAGCCTGGAGAGCGGGTGTGGGCAGTGGTTTTGGGAACCTCGCTGATTACGAATTTGCCAGTGGCATTTGAGTGGCCGACCGTTTCTGACCCGACAAAAGGCGCGCTGGTGTCCGGCGTCAACAGCGGCCATTGCAGAGTCTGCGCGTGAAAACCGAGCTGTCTACGTCGGCGGCACGTCCGACGGCCGCTTAATCGGCGCTACGGGTGCTCAGGTGGTGGAACCTGGGCCCCAATAAACGCGTACCATTCAATAAAGTAAATGAAAATGCGTCAGCGCAGACGAACTGGATACCTTGTCGCGATTTACGAAGAAAATTCTGGTGGAGTTATTGGCCTGAAAAGTACCTTGCCTGGCGCATACAGGGCCATTGTGAAAAGCGTTAACGCTCTGCCGCTCAAGTAATGGGGCGGCGGGTTTCTTCTTCTCACTGCGAAGGTTAGAGCCAGACCTTCTTTCAACTGCCTGTGCAGTAACTGTTTGGCTTCCAAAGCTGACCCAGCTCCAGCTCTTGAGTCGCCATCTGCTCGCATCAGCGTGTTTATTACGTCATCACTGAAACGCAATCCGCATTTCCAGCTCGTCAAGCCGATGTTCCAGTCGTTTATCCTCCATGGTTTTAGTGAGTTTCTGCCGTTATCTGTTAAGATGCCGCCTTCATGGCAGCCGGAAAGTGTCATTTTTTACCCATATCCGGTTTATTTATCGTTAGCGTATCATTCAGGAGATTTTCAATTCACATGCGTATCCCAGCCAAAGCGTCGTTGCTGCCTTATTGATCGCGATTCCCGCCTCCCTTTATTCTCGCTTTTTTGCTGGTTTCCTTTTCCCCGGCTGTTCAGAATTCCTTGTCCCAGTCTGAAACCAGTACCCGTGGCCAAACAGCACCCTTTCGTTCTGGTGCAGCGCCCAGGGCATTGGCCGCTTACGCGTGATGCCGTGGTGATTATTTGCCACCATCGCTGGCTTTATCACTGTTGTGGCCAGGCACCAAACGACCGGTCGCTGCGCCGCTAAAGCCGCTCAAACCCCGGCTCCCCGCACGCCTCGTCCGTGCCCGATGACCGGCTCAAAAAAAGCGGTAAACCGCACCAACGATGACGATGACGACTTCGACGCAACACACCCCTGAGGGCGACGAAGACGCACCGTTAAATGGTTTCAACGTGAAAAAAAGGCTTCGCTTTATTGTTCCGCGACAGCGGTGATGAAATCTTTTTGTCACTTCCGCGCTATTCGTGCAGTTGGTCGCCGCGTTTTGCGCCAAGGGTCAGCTTTGGTGTCGCTTTAGCGTAATTTGAACGCCGACAAAGGCCTGCCAGGCCGATAACGTGTCAATTCTCAGGAGTAATCTACAACCACGTTTCCTTCGCTGTTTAGAACAAAAAAGGATGGGGCCAAAAAGCCCCCACCCTTTTTTCCTATTCTTTTTACTAATTCGTTTTTCTACTAATTAACGGCTTTTCTATAATTCCATATGGCCGGAAGCTCACCACGCTCATCAATTCGCCAAACCATACTTCTTCATGGCGTCGTCGCCTTCGGCCCCATTACCGGGCTGCAACGTAGCTCACCACCGAATCGCGCGCCAAAGCCACTGCGAGCGCAATCCAAATCGCTGTTCCGGGCAGCGATGGCCCTCGTCAATCACCAGACATCGTAAAGGCGTTTGCCACCACACCCGGGTAGAGCGACAACCGACAGCGGTATGACCATCGTAAACGGGCCCGTAAAACTTTCACAAAACCGGTTTATGAACCTCGTCATCCAGCGACCACCTGCCTAATTGATCAGACAACCAGCGCGATAACTGCCCCCGGCTTTCAAGGTCGCGTAATATAAATTTCCAAAATCCTGCACCAAACATCTCCCAACAATTTTAAAACTGATGACAAGGGTTCAACACCTGCGTCTTCTGCGCCTAATGGTGAAGCAGTGTGGAACGCCCGCTGAATTTCGCTGCAAGCCGACATTTCAGCTCGCCTGCAATCAGCAACGCCCAGCTTTTCGCAGCTTCCGCGCGCATCGAACGCTTGATGCCAGTCGCCTGCTGCGCCTGTTGTTGCCAAAGCAGCTTTTCCACGCCAGGTCCGGCTCGTCCAATCTTGCTCTGGCGCGCATGGGCACAGGCCGCTGAACACTCCAGAGTTTGAAATTTGTGCTGCTAAAGCGACAGATTCGCTGCTACCACGCAAGGCAAAAACAGATTCAGGCTCGCAGCCGCGCCGCTTAAACCCACACCAAGCAGCTTGCCCGGGACAGGCATTCAACCGGTGGCCGCCGCGCAACAGCGAAATCAAATCGCCGCAGGCTCCAAGCCTCTATATTCCAACTGGACGCTTATCGCGGTTGATGAGCCAACCACATAGCGTAGAGCTGGCCCAGCCGCACAGGCGGCAGTATCGTGATGGTCCAGCGAGCGACCCAGGCACAGCTGTAGTTGAATCAATATGCTGCGCTTGGCCTTTATGCGCCTCATCAGCCAGCAGCAACATGGGCCCGCCCCAACGGCCAGCACGTCGCCCCACGACACTGGCCAGGCCGGCCCAGCCAGCTGCAAAAGATCCCTGGGGCGCAAGGCGCCGTCCATCACCAAACAGGGGCCACCCTCCGCAGTGGTTGAGGCGAGCGCTAGCCTTGCCGGGCGCCTTCGGCAAAGCGTCAGCACGTCTGACTCGCAGCGCAAATTCCAGTCGCTTGTAGTCCGAATACCCCCAGCAATGGCATACACTTCCAGCCAGCAAGGTTTACCACCGCCCCGAGGGCCTTTCACCCAACAACGTTTCAGGTTTGTGCTGATTTCTACCGCTACGGTATGGCAAGCTCAATCCAATCCACCTGTGCCAACCACCATGGCACACGGCAGAGCTAGACGCTGCTTGATTTGTCCAAGCTCGTCGACGCTGGGTGCCAGGCCGACACCGCTCCAACACCGCAACGTACGGCTTTTTCCTTGCAGCGTTCTGTTTTATGGGTAAGGGTTGGCAGCAGCACCGGCCAGTCCTAACCCGGGCGCGTCGTTCAACTCAACGCGCTCTGGCAAAACCAATGCACCAGCTGGCTAGACAGTAAACCTTCCGCAGCACCCCGGTAACACCGCTGTTCGCACTGCACATGCGCGTCCAACTCATCAGGTTCGATACTGCAGGTTTGTAAAAAAACGACTAAGGCTTTGGCAAACTGTCAAGGCAGAGCGCAGCAAAAAATCTCAACGTATCGCCGCTCGGCGCGCTTTAATACAGCGCGCGCGCATTCGCCAGGCATTCCTGGCATTGCGGTGCGCGGCATCCTTGCCAATCTCCTTCTTATCTCCTGTAATGCCAAGCGCAGGATTCCTTTTCCGCGCTGATTATTGTGCCCCTTACCAAGCTACCGCTGTTTTCAACTGGCCCATGGGTTCAACGGGGTGCAAGCGCCTCACCCTTCTTGCAGCAGCTCAATAGAAATACCGTCGGGCGAGCGCAACGAATGCCATACTAGCCGTCACGGGGCGGGCGATTAATGGTAACGGCCGCCGGCTTCACAGGTGCCTCGCACAAACTGATAAATGGGTCCGGTCGACCCGATAGGACAGTGCACCGAAGTTTCGGCGCCGCTGTACTCTTCCGGGTCCCAATTATAGGTCAGTTCCAACGACGGTGCCGCGATCCGACTTTGGACTCGCCGCTTGTCGTCTCGCGAAGCGAGAAATACAGGGTAAAAACGGCCTTTTTCGCTGTCTTTTCGACTGACTTCTTTCATTCCAGCAAGTCACAGAAAAAATGCAGGGTGTCATCCAGATTGCTTCCCGGATCATGGTGTGAAGGTAATTGCATACTTTCTCCCGTTCTTTTTTTAATCGCTAACGGCAGCAAGTCCCTTCTGTTCGGCGGCCGCCCCGCCAAGAACACTCGCACTTTATTACCGACAGTTTTACGGTAATTCGGGCGAATGGATGCAAACCAACGTCTTTCCTTTAATCAACAGTTACGAACGCCGGCCATCACAGGCATCTCGCATGGCTGTGCCAAACCCGCAAGCTGATTGCGCTCGCCATCACCTTTACAACCGGCACAGTATCCTGCCCTCGGGGCTACACCAATATTCTTAAAGCCTGGGATCAGGACACAAAAACGGCACCACCCATACTTGTTTGAAACCGCCAAAGCGCAGACTAAGGCTTCTATTTCGAGCGCCTGTATAAGTTTTGCTCGAGACTTGCTCGGCTGGCCAATTCTGCTAAAAAAACCAGCAGATCCAATTCACGCGGGGCGCACGCATTGGCGAAACTGGATTCGGTGGTCGACAACCGGACCAAACGACCGCATTGAACACCAACGAGATCGCTATCAAGTCTATCTCGCGTGTCAGAACTCACGGCTCAACACTCTGGTACGGCCCCACGCTCGCGACCGGCTGGACGTGAAACAACCAGCCTGCTGGAACAACAGAGCCGCCCACACTGCTACACAGAAACTCTTGCCCCTGCTCGAGAATCCCATATAACAGGCCGCCTGACGTCCGCGAATATTTATGGCAGGGTATCTTTTCTATCAGACGACCCAGGCCCCTCGTGGTAACCCCGGATTATGTCGGCGGACCATTTGCGCCGGGCCGGCTGGATGTACGCCCATGACGCAAAGAGCCTTGAACACGTCACACTGGGTTGTACTCAACAAACCTCACTGGATTGGCAACTGGGTGTCAAAGCGAACAGCCGGATATCGAACCATGTTCTGGAAGCACTGGAACGTGTTGAAGCGCAAGTGGTGCCGCAAGCTGTTCGCCATAAATTGCGCGAGATCACCAAACGGGAAACTGGCTGGAAACAGAACCGGGGTGTTTTGTTGTGCCGAAAACCTGGCCGTGAATGGCGACATCTCTGGCAAGAGCGCAATATTCACGGCTTCAAAAAGAGTGCTTTCTACAGTAAAAACGCCTCATATTTCGGCTTCAATGCACCGACGGGCTGAAACGCTGCAAACACATGGCACTGTTTTAATTCGGTACCAATGGCATCCACAGCCTGCCTTTTCATCAAAGCGCCCGCTGCAATGAGCGCCTCGGCCGTAGAATGTCGTCGCCACAGTCCGGATACAGTAATTCCGGTGCAAACAACTCGGGTAGACTTCCCTTGCGGCAACAATGGGCCACACAGCCATACGCCACCGGATCAAGCACCGCCAAGCCCTGAACTCATGTAAACGCGGTTGAAAGAATCACGTCCGCACTCCCCAGCCACATCGTATATCGCTGCGGCTCGATGCGTACCCAAACTGCACGAGTCGGTGAGCCAAACTGCTGTTGAATATGGTACATTGGCTTCCAAAGGGACCTTTGCGGAAAACTTTCACCAAGGACACAGACCTGAAACTCACGCTCTGGCGCTCAAGCTCCTGCAGAATCGCGAGCAGCCGTCAGGACCCTTTCGTATTCCACGCGCCGCCACAACAATTCTTAGGGGTAAATGCACCAGGCTCGGGCTCAGGCCATTGCGCCATAAAACGCCTCGCAACCGCCTCAAGCCTCTGGCGTTCCCGGCCTTCCACTGAGGAACACAGGGTCGTCGATGGGACGCGGCAGAACCCGGTTTCGCGGAAGATGAGTTCGAAAGTTCCCTCGGGATACCATCGGGCATCGCCGGAAGGTTGCTCACACCTCAAAAAAGCTGCGCGGTTCCAGTCCTGTTGAACAGCAACGTATCGGCAGCAATAGCGCTGTATAAGTCACCATTTGAGATCAATGCTATTGTGCTGGCCATCGGAATGCCGGATAAGGCAAACTGATTTTCATGCATATAAAGCAACGCTGGCCGTATGGGGCCAGTTCGGATGAAAACCCGAAACTGACGCCAGAATCAACCATCGGCGTCCTACAGCAGGGTCCCAAGCTCCTTCAACAGCGGCTCGCTCAGCAGGTCAGCGCGTTACCTCGAACCGCCCAGCCGGAAAATCTCGGCGATATGGGCAAGCACATGCCATTCAACCATTCCGGCTGGCTAAGCACCAACTGCTCTCGCCAGCGACGATTGGCTGCCTGCCGTCCATAGGCCGAAAGCAGAGTATTCTGGGTGTCGAAGGGCAGCGTTTGGGCATGAAGGCCAAATTCTGCCTACCTTGCGATTAACAACCAGACACCGAACGGCTTCCAGTGTGATTACTGCCCGACAGGTTCTCTATGGGCATACCAGAGGATCAAGTCAAACCATATCTGTGCCAATCAGGTTGATATCACTAAGCGCCACCTGCCTGTAATCTCGGTCAACTGATATTGTGAAATGCAGAAATAGACTGATCCCGCCGCATACTTTGCGCAAGAAGCCGAACCAGCTTTTTAGCCCAGGTGCAAGGTAAACTGGGTCGCTTGGGATGAATACCGCCGCTTGCCCCACGGCGGATCGCATCCAGGCGTTTTCAGTTCGTGACAGACTTTGCTGTGGTGGCTTCAAGCGGGTTAATCAGTCTTCCCGCTCCAGATCGCCACCAGCTGCACGACTGCGATTGATGGAACGCAAACGGCTGGTATGCTCCAACCCGCGCGTATCGTTTTCCGTTGCCACAAACTGTGTATGGTAAAAAGCGGTACCCTCCAAGCGGCATCACCGTGTGCGCACAGCATAAATCTCTGTAGCCTGCCAATGGTCTGCACGTTTCCCGGCGGTGCCCTTTAACACGCATCGTACAGGGCAATGTCACTTCGTAGGGCCTGATCCCGGCCGTCGGGCGTGCGCGGTCAAGACACCTTCCGCCGAACGAGTTCATGGTATTGATTAAACCGTTGCCTTTCCCCCTCGGTCAGCAAGCCGTCCTGTGGGGCGGCATGCCAATCCGTCGTGGGACGCAATGAAGTTAAGATAGGTGGTGCCATCTGCGCCGGCGGCATGCTCATGCCAGCCAGGTTTTTCACGATGTTTGCAGTCACGCTGTTACCAGCGTATTGACTCAGTAAGGCGGCGGTAAAAGAAAATTATTGCTGCATGGGTTTTCGTTGGCGTTTGCCGAAAATAGGTTGAGATTCTCGCGAATTGGCCATTTGGTTTTTCCGTAATCAACCAACCGGCAATTCCGGCTATGGTGCTCCATCAGCCCAACCGCAAAATCTTGAATCAGTTTCGTGGGTCCTGTTGCAGGTTGAACTTGCAGGACGTACCGGGCTCTTTCCATAGGACGACGGCGTCCAGCGAAAGATAACAACGGCCGCCGTTCAAGTAATAACGGGATAATGGGCCGCAAAACTCGATCAGAACCCTGCGGGTTGGCAAAGTTAAGGTCGACCTGATCCTCGCTAAAAGTGCACCACACATAAAGCTGCACCATCGTCTGTCTGAACCGGCGTGGAGACCGGTGATGTGAGCGGTCCTGAACCACGGCGCTCAATCGTCGCCGGGGTTTCCCTCAAAAAAAATAGTCCTTACCAGGGTCTATTCGCTTACGGAAATTTTCGAACCAACGACTGCGGCTGACATATGGTTTGACCCCAGGTCTGCCATCAGTTTGGAAGTCTGTGCGATGGCCTCAATGTCCTCTCCACCCACCGTGGGACTCGTTGACCGCAAGGTAATCCATTACCGAGAAACGCGTCATCGGAGCTTGTAAGGAAAGAAGCAAGGATAATGGGACGGCGGACACGCTGTAGAAAAAGTGTCGATCAGGAACTGGTTGCAAGTCGCTAACCGGTTTTTCTCCTCTTCCCTGCTGCACGGTATCCGCCATCGGTAATAAGCAACCCACATCCGATTCCACTTCCAGTGGCTCTGGTGCGCCGGCGGCGGAGGCTGGTCTGGACGCACCCCATCGTTGTCAGTAGCCGCTCAGCAAGAAAGTCAATCCAGCGCCGTAAACGCCTCAAGCAGCTAACCAGCTTGGATTCAACACCTGGCTCATGCCCGAATACTCTCATTGTCCATCCCACGGCCTCGAGCAGCTGCTCTTTGATATCGGAATGGCACTAGTGACCGGTTCCAGCTCGGGAATAAACGGGTATCCATAGGATTATCCCAAAAAATAGGCGCCAGCGTGCATCACGTTTTGAGCAACAGCTCGACAGCTTTCTCATACCTTCGTTGGCGGTTCAAACGTCAAGCCGTTGATGCGCGTCCGTCTGGTAGGTTCCACAAAATCCAGCGCAAATGCGGAAATAGCTTGCTTTGATGGTGCGGTGAAGTTTCCTCACTGGAAAAAATTCGCCATGGTGGCTAATATTCCGGAACACGCCTTGGCGTGTCGATGCTCATTTGACAAGCCCGGGCACGGCGTCTTCCGGTGAGAGTTCCTGATGCTTATGATCATTTCGTACACATCCGCATATCCACCTGAACACAGCCGGTTGGTGCGTAATTCGCATCTTTCCGATAGCAACGCCAATCTCTAAGCCCCCCAGTCGCTTGGAATCGAAGGTCCGTTGATCACATCGGTACGGAATGAAAACTTCCCGGCCAGTGGGTAACGGTAACTGTCCCAGATAATCCGAAGATTCGTTCGGGCCATCACACCTTTCTTTCAAGTGCAACGGATCAGCGGGGTCACCAGCACACGGCTCAACTCGCCCGTTCATCTTGCCGTCTGCGACTCGTTGCGTAATAGCCTTTGCAGAACATATAAATTAAAGCCCGGGTTGGCCACCGGGTAAATCAGGCGCGGCCACAAGATCCCGTGAATACGTCAAGAATGTCACAATCGTGGGCAGCGCAACGACTCACTCACTCCGGAAGCCACACATAACCAAAGCAAGTACAAGACTTGCGGCCTACCCATTTCCGTCGGCGCCAAACCCCTGTTCAAAAAGCTTCAGATCAATAGCACGAAGGGCGAGGGGCCATCGTTCCAACAGCACTTTAAAATTCCTGTGGCAGGTCAGAAAGTACTCAAGAGCGTGGCGGTACTGTTTTTCATTGGCCGAAATCATCCCAGGCCGATAAATGATCTGGTCCAGATAGGGAAACCCTTGGTGAGTTTCTTGCACAATGTTCTTTAACGCCGGCCCTTCCAATTCGGAATACAGCGACGCAAACACCAGCGACATGGGCCGGGACTTGCGAAACGTCATCAAGCCATCGGCTTCCAGATCTTCTACCGGCCGCGAACAGATTATGCAGCGTGGTGATAATGCCGTTCTGATTAAAAAGTCACCCATGCAGACCTCTTTGCAGTACTAGTATCCCGTACTCAAAACAAGAAGATTGATACGCACTCGTTCCAACCCTCAGGGCCGGGCTTGAGGGAGCGCAAATCGCATGCTTTTCGAAGGCACTGCACCTTCGTCCGCTATTTACCCGCGAATGACGACGGGACTGTCTGCGGCCTCAGCATTTTTTGCCTGATCGTTGGGGCTTGTCGCCCAAGGCAATTGGCCATTATTGGCGGGTCACCAATACTGCCTCTGTATGCTCTCTGTATTTTGGCCAGCAAAAAACGGCCCATCGCCCTTAATCAAAATGCCATGGCATGAAATAGAATCGACCGGCCTTTTAACCAGGCGAAGTTTTCAGCACGATAGGGCTGCGTCAAAACGTAACCGTTCCGTCCTCAGCTGCCTTCCCCACAGCAGCGCTCGTTCCTTCGCGCTCTTGGCCCGTTGCGGCTGAAAGCAGGGTCCAGCCCCGTTAATTGGCGCAGCTTCGTCAATCCGACATATCCAAAAAGACTCCGAAAACGTGCGCCACGATCTTTGCCGGCCAGCACCTTTAAAACCTCTGCTTCTGCTGCTCCAAAACGGACGATTTTCTCATTGTGGTTGCCGAAAGTATCCGCAGATAACGACGACACGCACCGTTTTCAAACAACGAAAGGGTCGTGTGTTTTCCATTGCGGCGTATTTCACGGATTTCGCAGCGGTTTTGCTGGAGTTCAGTTCAGTGGGATACCCGCCGCTGAAACCCGCTTCAACGCTGGCAATGCTGCTGCCAGCAAATGGCGGTCATGAGTTGAGCAGGGTTTCCATCAGATCAGAAATTAATCAGTCGCGGCCTGGTCAGGCAGACTCCTTTGGCGTTAAGCTCTAAAAGTGAGGCAGCGCCTCCATTCAGTGCGCGCCGTTAAAAACGGGCCATTTTCGTGTGTTTCAATAAGCCGCTCCTCTCGACCAGCGAACCATGGGTGACTAAAGTATACTGGCAGGCGCGTTTAATTTCCTGTCGTTGATAATGCGGCAAATAGGCAGTTTGGTTCCTGCAGAATTCATGCCATATGGCTGTGTTCAGGTGGCCTCGACGTTGAATATAGCCCAAGCTAAGACAGTCAGCGCAACAATGCGGTTGATGCATAAAGTGAAAAGGCGGGGAAGGCAGATCGCGTTCCCGTTGCTTAGGTCATCCATGTTCGCCTGAACATTTGATTTAAGTTGTCTCGCTAAATCTGAGCAAAGATTTCGATAATGGGTCTTGAGGGTTGGCCTGTTGCCAGTTCCAGCACTCGCCTGCTCTGGCCGTTTCAAATTCAATCGCTGGCTTTGCCCATGCTCTTCAGGCAGTGGTTTCGACCAGCGCAGACATTGCTTTAGGCAGCGTTCTTTTTGGCTCATGCCGCTTGATTTTTTTGGGCCTCCCACTCCACCAGTCGGTTCGGAAATCGTCCAGAAAGGTCACGAGGTGGTTACAGGTACCAGCCAATCAGGTAAGAACACTCCGCGCTTGCCACCCCGTACTCATCATGAAGACGTTTTCGGCCATTGCGGAAAACGTGAACACGCTTCCAAGGCGGGTCGTCTGGGTCTTGAGAAAGATCCAAGGGATCCTGAAATCTCTTTTTAAAGTGTGGACCTTCGTATCCATGTAGCAACGAAATTGCTTCCAGTTGCTTTAAATAGCCTGGAGTTTGACGTAAGTTTCAACCCATTCCAGAGTGTATTTCTCGCCTGTTTCCGGATGATAGAACCGATGCCAAAAGCCATTACTGATCTGTACGCCGTATTCGGTAACTGCCCTGCCGCTTTCCACGTGACCCAGGCCACCAGTTCTTCCAAGGGACAAAATCGGTTCTTTTGGCCTGCCGGGACGAAACACACTTCGCCGGCGTTGGCGTTGAAAGCGGGTGGGGATCACGTTTTTAATCTGCCGGTAAGCCAACCAGCGGGAAGCGAGAGCATGACAGAAACCAAAGAGAGCTTCCCCAGACGCGATCCAGAAACCGTAAGTCATACATCTTTTAAAAACTTCGAGCGGCCAGTCCATTCTTTACCGTGAGCGATTGTAAGACCATAAAAAATAACTGGAAAACCAAAAGCACCAAGTTAAAAAGCAAAAAAAGGGTATACCCAAGGTGGCTTGCCAACCCAAATGCAGAGGTTACCCTGTAGCCAAAATCCATATGGTTTTATCGTTCACCTCTCCACCGCATGGCCATGAATCCACTGGTGCAGTCCCTGTAGGCAGAGGCCTGGGCGATAAAAAAGTCAGCCGGCCGCTCGGAAAGGCTCGGAACGCCCCGCGCGGGGCGTCCTGCTCTGACTGGGCCACATTTTCGGAATTCATCAAGACCTATCCATTACTATGAGTGGGCTGGCGTAGTTGCCGCCAGTTGAAATCTCTGCTTTTGGTGCCTCTTGTAACGGGAGTCAAGGGTACCGGCTGTCAAGGAGTCCCTTCAGCATATACACAGAGTGTGGTAAGCCCCATCTGCCTGTAACGTCTCCACTTTGACCATCAAGGCTGGAGCTCGCTGGTTGAACGTTCCAAACGGTTTTTTCATCATGGGCCGGGGGTCTAAGACCCAGTTGCAGTGAGCGGTTTCGACCAGCTGATCTAGGCTAGCGATGATTGCACCGCTACAAGGTACCCAAAGTTTCCCGGATGAAGTGAGAACATACCCTGCTCCCCCACCGGCTGGATTCTCCATGCGGGCGTTGACACCTGATAGGGTGATTTGCCTTCCGAAGGTTCCCGGTCAGGCTGCCCGAAGGTAAAACGGTAGGCAGCTTCAGCTGCAACCGGAAGGTTTCTTTCAATCTTTGCAGGCCCTCATAAGGGTGACACTGTCGCCAATCCGGGGCAAAGGCTTCTGCAAAGCCTCAAGCGAGCTATCGTGAACAAGCTCAGACTCTAGTGACAAGGCGTAGTTTGCGCCATTTTTTCCGCTAGCTAAGGTTGTAACGGTTGTATAGCCAGTACCCGCCTCAAATTCGAAAACCGTAAATCCAGCCCCGCCCACGTTCAGGCGGGCAAAAAGACGGACAGGTCCGGCCTGCGGGTGGGCCCAAGCCACGGCCTTGCTTTCCATCCCCCGTGCGGAAGAATCTGAAAAAACGACTGACCAGTTCGAGATAGCCCATAGGCAATTGGTAACGAAACCACCCCCACTGCCAATACATTCCCAATGTTGCCCCAACCTGAGCTTCGGCATTGCCGTCTGGACTGCCCTCAAACCAGTTTTCTCGGTGTTGTTAGCGCTATGGCCGGCACTAATCGACGCCAAGCCAGATAGGCAAGGACCACCCAGCCATACATGGTAATTTACCCATCGAATAGTGCAACATAGCACAGCGTGCGCTGCATGCAATCCGCCAGGCCCTTCTCTGGCACTGTATGCAGTAATCCATTAAGCCCTGAGACGCCAGAAAACCAGCGGCAGGGCGGTCCGCCCACATTAACTTTCATAAAGAAAGCTGTTTATCTTCCGGACTTTTCTGACTCCGAACCAAGCTTGTATAGAAACATTCCACAAGATTTGGCCAGTTGAGGGCCACGAACACAAAACCCCAAAGCCCCATCCCCATCAAATTGACTCGGAAGCGAAAGCAAGCCCATTGGGCCGGAAATGCCCCACCAATGCCCCAATTCCTGCTGATCCTGCCGGCAAGAACCAACGTCAGGCCAGCACGACCGTAACAGCTGTTTTCCAGTTTCAAGCCGGTGTCGATTTCCTCGCCGGCAAGTGCCGCGCTAACATGTTTACCGACTTTAACGGTGCCTGTTCCACGGATTGCTTTGAACTCACCCACCAGCCTGGCTTTTCGGAGCGAATGGCCATGGTTTGATTTGGCAACGTTATTGGGTCGTTCTGAAGCTGTTTCATCTGTTGATCAAGCCTGCAGAGCATCTTTGTGAGATTGTTCCGGAACGTCGCCAACTCGGTTTTCGAAGCAGCCTCGAATTCCGCCTTGCCCTGGTACTATGGCAATCCAGCAATGCCCGCGCTTTGAAAAAATGACGGAAGGGTTCCGGAAAAGATCGTCCGCTCTGGCAAAGCCCGGCTTCCATCGCCTGGTACAACTTCCCAATAGCACGCCCCTTGGCCATGGCAAATCGCTGGAGCAACCGTGTCTCCCACTGCACCTACTTTTTGCTGAATCAGCTTTTGAGTAGTCGGTGAAGTCCGGCAGCTGCCATTTCTGCGGCTCTTATTTTTTGCGCCCAATTGCCGCCGCGCCGGGGTTACCACGGCGTAGCCGCGTTGGCCGACAATAAGCGTAAAGTCCTTGCCAGCTCACGTCTGCCTGACCGTTCGCTCGTTTGGCAGAGTCTGGACAAGTGGGCGGCTGTTTGAGGGGTGCGTGTTCATCCACTCCAATGCACGACCCTCGCTGCCCGTCAACGCAAATGTCCTTGCAGCAAGCGTACTCCAGATCCAAGGCCGTCTCGATCTGCGTCTCGTCCGTTCGGGATCAAAAACCAGGCTGCATGGTGATAGCGATTTGTCTGTCCCAGCAGTGTTACGCGGTCAATTGGTTATGGCCGTCCGCAACAACTGCCAGCGGGACCAGTTTCGCTTCGCTGGCCTGCCCATGAACTGGTCATGGCCTCGCGGTCCAATCAATCGTGATTCCACGATGGCCCGAAACCTCCCCTTCCAGATCGTCTTTAAATGCTGCGCGTGACGTTTCTTCAAAGCGGCAATTCGGCAATGTGGGCGTCTATAAAAATCCGGCTTGCGCACCCTTCCAATCGCTTGTCCGCAAATAACCATTCGCTTACCACTCTCTGCATTTTGGTACAATGCTGTACAGCCGTTAGTCCGGTTGGCTGTAGACCGAATTTCTTCGACTCTCGATTTTTAACCTCAGCAGGAAGCGACGTGTCGTTGGGCCGGGTCGGTGCTCGTCTCCTTGTCTTTTCAATGCTGCTGCAACGCCGACTGAGTATCTGAGCGATCACTTTCCGACATGCTTCCAGATCCTGCCGCATGGGGGCAATGGCAGGGTGACTGAAATGGGAACATCATGTAGTCCCAAGGCCCTGTTCGTCCAGCAGGGTCATTGACTCAATCAACTGCCAAGAAAATAGTCTCGCTCGTTGTGCCTTCTTCTGCCCAGCTCTCAATCCATCCCCCCACATCGTCCCTTGATGCTGGGCCAGGAATCCAGCATAAACGCCTATGTCATCTCGCAAAACCAGGCGAGGCAGTTAGAGGATCGTCTATCCCTGCTGTTTTTGATCAGCTTGGCAAGCCGCTTCTGTGGTAAATAGGGCTGATTTTCCCAGTGTAGAGATTCGCCTTTCTGTGGGTGAGCATCCTCGGGTGGTCCGGAGCCATTGTTTTTCGGCAAATTCGGCAACCCGCGCCTTTCGCCTGATCCGGGGTGAGCAGGAATTCGCCGCCACTCAGCGGTGAGGCACTGGCAAGATCGACTCTCTGCAACAGCGATCACGCTCTTACGGGATCATCCAGTACTTGTGAATTTTTTCCGCGCTGTCCACGCCATCTCCAAGAAAAGCGACGTAAAGCGTGTGAGAGGTCGAGTACTCCAGCTTGCCGCCGTTATGCCCGGTCAGTTTTCACCGTCTTTATAAAGATACTCGTGAAGGTTTCTCTCTATTTGTAATCTCCACCGCGTCTTCCACCCGCACCGCATCCAGTTCATATAAACATAGCCATTCTCAGAGACGAATAACCAATCCGGCCCGAGGCTCAGCGAGTAAGGGTAAAGCCTGGGTTCGGTAATCAACGGTGCGATTCTACCCTGCGTAGCGAATAGGCAGCAGGTGAATCGGACTGTAATTAAGGGGCAAGAAGCCGGTTTCATCAATCGGCGTACCAGGCTGCTCCAGCACAGCAAATCGCTGCTATTGCCCGGTCATTAGTGGGGCGTTTGTATCCGGGCCAATGGTTCATCCTTGATCCACGGAAATGCGGGTTCAGTGCGGCAATTGCGGCAGCCAGGTTGGGCCAATGCTGCGAACAGAAAACTGCATAGCGTCTCGCCAAACTATTGCACTCATTGTCGAGTGCTTCATCCAGTGTTTTTCGAAAGCGCCGGGTTAGGCCATTCACTTAGTTGGGGGCCACCTAACTGCCTGCGCACGAGTTTCACAAGGTTTAATCCCATATCTGCAGGTGCTCTTTGCGTCGATTGAAAAGCCTTGAAGGCTTCCACAATTCCGGGCAACGCATCCTCTTTTTTTTGGTTTGAGTGGATGTGTGACGGTCGAACGTCCGGCGGTTCAAACCAGGCACCATTGGCTCGCTGATTCGAATCCGGAACAATCAGCCGGTTTGCGACCCTACAGCCAAACCGATCAATTGGTTTTTCCAATTACCGACCGAGCAACGCCGGATGAGCAATCCGCATCCATTCTTCGCAACCTGGCGGCCGTTTCGATCTGCAGGTGGGACCAGCATCCAACGGGACACGGTAGCGCGGTCTTTGCGACACCAGCAAATAGCCATGCTCTTGCAAATAGCCCCTTGCTCCAGAATCCCGCGCAGTACCGGATCTTCCGGCCCGTTTAACAACAAGCCAGGGAGACAATCAGAAAATTAACCTCCAGCGAGTAGCGACCGGTACAAACATTCGGGCACTGATCGGCTGGTCGCCGGCCATTGGTAAATTTGTTTGCCAAGGCTGTGAATAGCCGACGCCAATCCGAATAAGTCCGACAGCGGAAGGGTAGGCAGGGTGAGTGGTTCAAAGGAGAATGAGAAAGTGGACAACAACCTCTTGGTTCATGAAACGTGCTCTCACACAGAGGGCATGTGCATTACCCTTTCCCTGAGTGCACCACTTTGAGACTCTTACATTGAATGGCAGCGATTTTCCGCTGCCCCACCTCTGCAGAACCACTTGCGCAGACGCACTGGGCTGATCGCCCTCAAATCGTCTGCGGCAGTCCGCACACAACACTTGCCCGAGAACCAATCCCAGGGCTTCCGCCAGAGTTAATCTTGAATCCCGGCCGACGCTCAACCGTAACGCCGCTAGAATCAGTTTCAGGAAAGCTGCCGCCGGCCCCAGTGTGATCGACACCTGCGTCAATAACCACTTGTACGCGCTGAGTCGCTGCTGTAGGTGACATGTCGGTGCCGGCTTCGCTGAGCGTGGCACTGCCGGATTTA
>Ga0163217_1014292_pt1 | contig 19340 bp, 25 predicted proteins | sample SynspAceP_FD_185933 | JGI IMG/M metagenome (GOLD analysis project Ga0163217, IMG submission 185933) | Saline lake microbial communities from Ace Lake in Antarctica - Synechococcus sp. Ace-P (PacBio error correction) | ecosystem: Environmental > Aquatic > Non-marine Saline and Alkaline > Saline ...
CCCGAATATCCCCCTGCACCTGACACTTCACTTCTAATTTCTCCCAACCGATATTCACATTTCATTTCACAACAGAATCGCTTCGATTTCGAAGCGGGTCCAGTTTTTTCCGCCACCATCTTTAAGCCGTTGCCCCAAAGTCCAGACTCTCCAGAACGCAATCACTGAGTTCACCCTTTTTTGGCATTGAACCAGTAGAGATTACTCGATCGGAAGGATCTGAAGTTTTGATAGCGGATAATGCAACTACCCCTCGGCTGGAAGCCCTGAGGCTCCCCCAAATCTTCCCTGCACCTCCACGCCGAATCCTCAAAGGTGGTTGCTGGTGACCCCATTCCATTATTTATTACCATTTCCCCTCCAGCGTAAAACTGATTTTCCCCGTTTTGGGTTGCCGTTGTAAGGAACTTCCACCAGCGTCCTGCTTTCATAATGTAAATTGCAAACCCGAAAAGCTGTGGCTTTCCGCCTCCTGCACGGGGTAAGTAAATATTTTCTCACCGAAATCGTTCTGGATTTCTCCATTACCTCCCGAGCCACCAGTCTTCTTACTAGCACCGCTTCCAGAGTTAGGTCCCATTTCCCCCCCCCAAGGCGCGAGATTCCGCCACCGCCGGCACCTGCTGACCGTAAGTCTCTCCATTCCCCCAATTTCCTCCATTATTTTTCCTTCAGCTCCAGCACCGCCGTTGACTCATCGGTTACCTATGTGGCATGCCCCACCACCACCCTGATGCTCGCCCGTTTCTCCCCTGCTCTAAATCGATGTGATAGTAGCTAGAGGTCCACCCCCACCACCTCCAGAGCTGAAGATGCTGGTAAAGCGTAACTTGACCGAGGAAATAGTCCAAAAAGAAGGGCCTCGCTAAAGAATGAATCGCCCTCCACATTACCACCTTGTGCTGTGTTGGAACTGGCCCGCCAATTCCTAATACCCGACGCCGCGGGCCGGGAACTCATATTGGAAAATGGCACCCCTTGTAGACCCGGAAGGCATTCCATGGTAATTCTGTAAATTGGTTTGATAAACCACAGCGCCACCGCCACCGCCTCCGGCTGACTCGCCAAAGCTCCTCCGACCGCCACCGCCAACAACAAGTACTCTTCCAATTCATCCAAATCCGCATCCGGAGCAGTCCCATTGCACAATCACGCAATAAACCTGATCACCGTATAGTCCTTCAGTAATCGTTGTCATTGGAATACAGTTCAACCAGAAATCCGCTGCAAGAGGAGGTGAGTACAACCTCGTAATTGATAACCTATTCTGCCAATTCAGGGCCGGTTCGTACTGGACCCGATCCACGCTTGCTGCCAGTCGGATCTGCTAATAGCACAGAATGGCGAAGCCTTCGGTGACAAAAACATCCGTACAACCGTCAACCACAATGAAATAAACCTCCGACCTGGTAATTACGTTCATGTTGTGGAGTTTTGTAAATTTCACCCACATACCATTTCCAAAAACACTGAAAGTTACCTCGGTGACAGCCGCAGGAAACAGAGAAAGTGGCCATTTCCATCAAGCCTTTCCAAAACTCTGTGGCTACAGGCAACCCCAAAAAGGAGCCGTATTATTATTTGGCGGATACACTAGTAGCAGTTCTCTGTGTTCTTTTTTGATGGATTGATCGTTAATATTGTCGTGCTTTCAGAGTTCGTATGGCAATGAAGTAAAGGTAAATTCCTCTCTGGCGGTACGGGAGCATTTACAGAAAATTGTCTGATCAGGTCCCCGCCATTGATTCCCGTCAAATACTGGAGTTTGATGCGTGTACGGTACCCCCAACAGTCAGTTCATGTGCTATATACTGTTAAATATGGAAGTGAAAAGGAAGGCGACCGATCCTACTGTAAGGATTTACCGACCTTGATTGCGATGCCCACCTAAGGATACACGATCGAATACTTTCTCGGAAGGGACGCTGAGACATACCGCCTCCCCCGTTGCACCTGACTGGATCCGCATCCACCTGATAAGGAATGTTATATTGAATACTCCTATCTCTGTCGGTGTTTCTGAGGGAACGTGCGCTGACAGTGAGGCTTCCGGGTTCCAGTTCCACCTCCGAACATATGTCCACAACTCTCGGTCGCTGCGCACCGGGGTTGGAATTGTTACGCTGCCCGTCGAAGCCTCCCACACCACTTGATTGGAACAGCATCGTGTATTATTCTCTACCTTACACGTGCTCTGTGTAACTAATGCACCCTTTTTGTGGAGCGCACAACAGCATCCGTTCGGGTATGGGGGTACACTCCTTGGAGTGGGCCAATGGGATACCTGTCTGGTCATGTATGGGGGCTGTCCAAACGCGTTTGAGGCTTCTATTCGGTATTGCGATTCATTGAATATTCGCCGACAGTTTCTCGTCTCCGTGTCATGGGTCGTCGGAGAGGAGTGTGACTCATTGGCGTGGTGTTGGTGCTTGATCTGCGCACCAGTTGTAAGGCCCTTTGGGGCTGAAATCTCCAGCATGGGCAGAGCGAGAATCTAAAAAAGGAATAATAAGTGCGGTAGGTAGAGCGATTCGCATTATGATTGCTTATAGATGCTGGTGGGTAAACGGGTGTCAACTGGGCCCTGAACACGCGGCGAATACATGCAGCTAGGTCTAGTTAGAGCCTCAAGCGCTCGCACTAGGATTCTCGGCCAGACGGCTCACAGAGTGGTAACTTACCCGGAAGCTTCTCCCGAAGGAGGATAGGGCAGAGCGGACCAGAAATTCCTGTTGGATCAGCTGCGGTCGTAGCTCCGAGGTCGGAACTCGGCAGACTAGGAAGTCTACACCGGCAGCCGAGCCCAGCTCAGGGAGAGCGTTTTCGTTGTGGGGTCTGTGCAATCAGTGCACTCAGCAGTCGGTACCTGGCCACGTGAGCATCGCGGACAGTGGAGAGCGCGAAGTTGGCAAGCTGCGGCCGCGGAGCTCGCGAACACGATCATGCGCATGGGCATTAATTCCGCGTTTCACCGTGGTATCAGAGCATACCCGACGGGCGAAATATTGGGAATTGTTCTCTCCACGGGAGAGCCTCGCGTGTTGACTGACCGGAGAGACTCAACACACTCTGGCAGGGCAGGGCGGCGCATATGTTCTGTTAGGGTGAGCAGAGCTCCAGTTGCACCCAGAATACCATCCGTCAGGAACTGATCCCAATTCGGGCGACACCCAGAGAGAGACACACTAGCGCGCGTCACTTCGTAACAGAGACCGGGCGTCCATGGCGCAGGCGCCAAACCGACACGCATTCCAAAGATCCTGTTACGAGCTCTTGCACCAAGAATAACGGCGTAAGCTGATAGTACCGGTGCTCCACTCACCCGTGCTTCCACAGTCCTTAGTTAGTACCTCAGGTGAGAACCGCCCGGAGCTGGCATGTCCACGTTACAATAGTGTCTGTGGTCGCTGCAATTTGGCCCCGGATGATGCGCGGTTGCTGATTGGAGTCGGAAGCGTGTAGCGAGTGATTGGCCTGTGTTACGACTAAGGAGTGGGGCAGACACAGACTTACACGAAAAGTAGCCATCGGCTTTCTTGGGGTCCGTTCCGGTAGGACTGAACATAGTAGAAAAACCGTGGGCTCTGTTGCACTTAAGCAGGTGCGGGGAGTGTGCTGACTGGAGAACATAAGGTGAGAGTCGGATGGATTAGCTAGCTTAGGCTCGCGTTGGATTTAGTTGCGCTGACAGTCATGACCGCTGTGATGGAGGTGGTGATACCTGGGATCTACTCTGTTCTTAGATTTTCCACCGTATAACGGCTAGTGCCGAGGGATACTCTGCCGGCCGGCCACAGGTCGCTGCAGCGTCGAATAGATCATCTTCTAGGCGGGTTCTGCTCAACCGCTCACACGGGTTTAGGAGGCCAAGCAGAACACGTGGCTACTCTCCCTCCACTCACATTTCGAGGAAGAAGGGATTCTGGTTACTGAAGAGTCTGATCGCGTTAGGGATGAGCTTCGTGCCGTTGCGCACGTAGCCAGACTGTCTCCTATAGGCGATTATCTCATAGGTCCAGACGAGAGGCTATGCTACCTCTATTGCAGCAAGGCCAGCTCCAGTCTCGCGGGTGGGTAAAGGGCGACACCGGATTACGCGTCTTAGATAAGCACAGTTCCGCAGGAGCTCAGGCGGTTACGGAGGAAGCCGGAGCTGAATTCTGTATGAAGGAGTCACTCATCCATTACCCAGACACCCTATTCCAAAAAAAAAAGTTAGCCTCCTCTTCTGGAAAGAGCAAACTTACCTCTACTACAGGACCACCACAATCCTGCGCGCCAACAGCCAATACTCAATATCAGGATAATAATCTGGCCTAGAGAAGCTTGTTGCCACATAATCCTGGCCTAAGCTTGACCCTGCTTGTCTATTCCGAGAATCTGTCAACTGCTGAGCAAGGCTTAGAGTCCTGAGATAGAACTTCAGCGAGAGCATAAACGTCCCCAAAATGAGCAGATATCCATCCACCACCCGCCGGCGAGAGATTATCATTAACGGCCTTTGGATTGACGGGGGTTCAGGTGGTTACAGTTACACTCTATTTTCCTATTTCACCCCGTCGGTCACGGGCGCAGGCAGCCAGCCGAAGCTCAATGAGAGGTGAAGCATCGTAAGGCTGCGCACTTCATTGAGCCAGAACTGCCACAGCTTGAGCGTCTACGATATAATTCTAAACTTAGCATACGCTACCCGCGCTTTTGTGCCCACTCCCTAGCGCCTGAGCTGAACTTGGGAGAAATTGACACACTGATCACGAACGGGGTGGGGTGTTTCCGGTAAAAAACCCACCCTTATGGCGGCTGTGCACCATTTATGAAGATTTGCCTCCCAAGACTCAACTCAAAGATGGGAACCTGCTCCAAGCCAAGCGAACTGAGGAGCGTCCACTCGAATTAAGCTCTGGGCGAGAGATTGAAGCTTAGCGCCCAAGGGGATCCTGGATTTAAATTTCATCGCCACAGCGCGGAAATCAGTCCACACCACCTCCGCTGCTCAAATATGCCGGTTTCTTACCCACAAGTGGATCCTAGGGTTCTTTCTCTCCCTAAATAAAAGGGGGGGTTCACAGCTACAGCGGACTTCCTATAAGTGCTCCGCCATCTCACCATCAGTGGAAGAGAGATTATCTTGCCGCAAATCCGCATTTCCGTCATATGCGAGTTCCTCGGAGTGTGCCTCATCACATATCAAGAGGCGGCTACATTAAGTGACCTAAGGCGAGCGGGGATTGGACTTAGGTAGTAGCGCTTTAGTGTCCGATTGCGCATTTCAGCCATGCTCTTACTGAGCATAGAGAATACCGTCTCTACTGTCGCGGTGGCTCTAGTAAAAACACCTGTTGCACGCCACTTCGTAGGTCCGAGTGCAACAGTATTGTTACATAATCAATTGTTGATTCTGTATGTAGGTTCCGTTGACAAGGACAATACTTATGCCTCTCGCACGTAATACAAGAGAGTTGGTTGAAAATCGCAATAGCGCAGGCGGTAGCATACTAATAGGGAAGCCGTCCTCCGTGCTAACACACCAAGAAGCCGTGAATAGATAATAGACGAAGTCATACGTTATATCTTCCCGTGGTACATTTCACCACACTGTCAAGACTGCAGCCACATTATGTTGAGCTCGGAACTCCCAGGCAGTCGCGGGCGGGCAGTGCAACTAATGACACTTCGGAAGTCGTTTGCCCCATTATCGCACTATCGCGCCACATGGCTCGGGTATTTTCTTATGTTCCATGGTACAGGGCACTAGCTGGAGAGCCAATTACACTTCCAGCGCTTCTGCTTCACTGGCCTCGCACGAACGCCAGGCTGAGGATCGAACGCATGATTACAAGGTTTAGATATAAGCGGACGACAGAGACGCTGGTGACCCACGATATCATCTGAGTCATAAGACAGTCGGAGATTCAAGCCACCCCGCGTGCAAGCGGAGGCACCGCGAGGCATTCCGTGGGTTCTTACCGAGGACGCCACAGTACCATCTTCCTGTCGTAACATTCAGCTAATCAGGTCGGTTTGTCTATAGCTCTGCGATGAAGCATTCTGTAAGCTCGTAATCATAAGGTGAAAAAGGAAAATTAGCGTTTCCTCGCGAGCTCCCACAAGATGCTGCGAGCGCCGCCCGTTAGAGCTCACGTGGCAGAGGATAGAGCAAAATCTAGTCACATGTGATATTTAAGCCCTACAAGCGGGCTTCACCGCGAACCGTCGTTGCGCAAAAACTACGCTAGCATATCGCCCGTTGTGCACCTTGATCGCAGGAGAGTGTTCAGTAGGCACACACTGCCCGGTTGATTTGATACGCGCAGTCGCCAACTCACCATACCAGTGTTAACGCGGATAGTTCGCAATATGTGGAAGTCTTGAGGTTGTAGTGTCTTTTTGGCTTGGAACTAGAGGAAACATAGCCACACTCAACCCTTGTACTCTTCCTCACTGGCACGACCTCCAGAGTAATGTGGCATAGTCAGCTGCCACCAAGTAATAGCCGAGGGTGAACCTGGAGGTTGGAATTGAAGGCCGTGTATGAGCACGGAGCTCACTCATCCTCTACCTACAGTATTTTGCGAGCAAACATATACCAAACGTATGCGAATGTCGGGCTGGGGGCCGTGGGGTCACGCATAAGTTTGAGACTTGTGAGCGATCAACGCTGTCGCATAGTTTGAGCATTATTGGTACCTAGCGCGCGAGTGTTGAGCAACGATATCAATACGCAAATCCCGGCCACTGCGGCTGCAAGCGTGTCCTGCTGAGACTGAGCCGCCTGGTGGTGCGAATTTTTCCGTTTCGGCGAGAAGTGACGGTGAGCGTACTAGCTCCTACGGTGGAGCGAAAGCTAGCGCCGGCGGGAGAGCCCGTGAGTGGCTCTAGCTCTCAGCTTGCTTTTGCGCTACTAGCCGGGAGTGGAGCGGTGGAGAAGTTGGTGTCGGGGCGTCTGCTTGGAGGCGCTGGTTCGACAGTACCACATCCACCGGTGGAGCCCGAACAGAGGCGGAGACAGAGTTAATTTCGCCAGTGCTCTCCTCTGATAAAAGTAGGCCGGGGCAGCACGGCGTATGACACAGGAATAACCGGCAGCGTAGACGGGTGGGCATGCCCGACCTGCAACGTTCTTGCACATGTCGTGGCAGTGAGACAAACCGGGCACAGTTGTGGCCCGGAAGAATGCGCAATGGGGCACAGTGGCAGCACCTAATCGGTCGTAGCGCACGCGAGCTCTGGTTGCTTGGGCGCAATGCAAGGATAGCTCGTGAGGGGCATCCTCGAGCCATTTGCAATGCAGGGTGGCCTAGCTCCAAGATTGCGCTTCTTGATTGCGGCAGCCCATACGCTCGACAAAAGTCATTAGGAATCTGCACGAAGTGTGCACACGCGCCGATATCGCTCTACGGTAGTTAGAGCAGTGGGCCACCGGGTCACGCACATCCCACCCGATGGGCCCGCCGTAGAGCCGGGAAATGCAAACAGTTCGAGCCACGGATTGTCTTCTGGAGAGTTCGCGGAGCTGGGCGCGCCGATGCAACTCAGAGAGAGTGCAGCCTTCTCATCACTCGGCCATACGTATTGCTGCCCAGTTGGGCAGTAACTCCTGCAGGCAAATCCAACACAGTGAGCAAAAGTCAAAGGGCCATGGAGCAGGATGCCCGGTAGCCAGATCCGGAGCTCTGTGCCACCGTCGCCGGGAGCTGAGGGATCCCTGCATGCACAGAATTGCAGTCGACGAAGATCTGGCATTGATGCGAGGATGCCTCGCCGCTTCACATTATGGTTGAGCAGTAAGTCAGCGAGTCAAATTGAGATTGGCGGGTGACGTAGTTGAGGTATGGTTCGCGGGGTCTGCAGCGCGGAAACGAGAGCGCGGTCCTGAACGCTACTGGGCCGATCAGAAAGTAACTCCGGGCGTGGCAGAGTCGCGCGGAAGTCGAATAGGCAGAGAGGTGATCCTGAGCAGCGAAGCTGAGGTGGCTTGAGCCGCAGGTACACCCATCACCCAGAAAAATCAGGCTGAAACCCAACCACCGGATCACGGGTGGTGTTCCAATGCCTCGGACCAGTGGCAAATATTGGTGGGCACTGGGCACAAGGGCTAGAGCCCTGGCCTACGGCCATAAGCGCGGGAAGCCGAAGGACATCGCCACAGCAAGGCCTACCCGGGCACCACCACAGGCAGGAACGGAGCGCTATACCCATCGCCATCCCAGGGCGTACTCCGGCAGGTGGGTCGCTGACGTCGCTGTAGAGGATCTGATAGACGATCACGAGCCGACCACAAAGCCCATGCCCAGCGCCAAGGGTGAAGATGAAACCGATCGCCGTGCTGCTGCGCCAGTAGTCTTCTCGGCTTCTTCGAATTCGCTCTTGGTCAGCAGCGACAACGTCCTGGGGCAGCAGGGCCTGCAAGCGACGCCTGCACGGCGACCGATCACCCCGCGGGTCCACCCGATCAGGCCAACCCGATGCCCCGGGCGGCGTGCCGGGCCCGTCAGGCGCAGAGAAAGGGTTTCGCGGCTGTGATGCAAGGTTGCCTGGTCGCACCAAACGAGGGGCCAGGCCCCAGCCGGCCCACGCGCACCCGTTTGCCGTCCACCTCCGTTCAAACGGTGCGGCCTTCGCGAACCACTCGCCCACCCGGAACGAATTCCTCCCTTGAACTGCCATGAAGAGAACCGCCCTGCTGGTGAGCGCCTGGGCCCTTGATCTTCAGCTCCGGTCGAGAACAGCTGATCGGGGCTCAAGCCGATCGCCAGAATCGAGCGGGTGCTGCGGTTTTCTGGTTGCGCAGAATCATCAGGTTTCAGTCAACCGGGCCGTGATCCCTGCACCGTCGGAATCGGCCGAGGCTCCTGCACCAGCCCCGCCTCGGAAAGCCGGACTGCTGACCGAGTAAATCGTGCGCGGGCTGCATCAGCACCAGATCGGCGTCCGAACTCCTTGTGGAGTCTGACGCTGGCATCGAAACAGCCGTCGCGGAAGCCAGCTGCAATGAACGTCAGATTGCCGGCGAAGCTGAATGCCCGCCAGCCGCCACCGCCAGCCGACCGGTTGGCGGGTGAGCAGCAGCCAGCCATGCGGATCGCCCCGCCCCCAGAGCTGCCCCAACAGCCCCGCCCTCACGGCAGAAAACGGGTGATCGTTTCATTCCCACCAGGTGCGCACCCGGTTGAATCCTCTGGATCGAGGCTCAGCGCACTTCACACCCGGGCGTCGGCCGTCGCCGGGGGGTTCGGTGGAGAGCACGTCCCGTTGACCGCACCTGGGGGCTGATGCGGATCACCTTGGCGTTGAGGTGCCGCTGAAACGCCGTTCTCAACTGGTATTGTGGCCGGTTTGACCCACTGGATCCGGTTTGAATGTCACTTTCATAAAACCTCGCCACGTCCTCCGGTCGCCGGCGCCGAGCTCAAGGATGCCGCATCGTCCGGGCCGTTCCGCCGACCCTGGCCTGCAGCGCCAGCACGTGCCGGCGGAATCGGGGCCCGTCCCAGCAACGGTGTTGAACAGAATCGGCCTCCACCTTGACCGAGTCGTCGCGGCTTTCCCGCAGGCTTCCTGCACTTCCGATTCAAGCGCAGCTCGCGTTCTCCAGAATCCCCGGCGGCCGTAGCGCCTGCCTGGCCCAACTGCGATGCGGTTGAGATGTCACGCTCGATCAACACCAACGGCGGCTGAGGTTCTCAATGCGGTGCGCAGCAACTGTGTTCCGCCTGCAACGGAGGGCCAGTTATCAAAGCGGGCACGCTGGGCCGGGCACAACCCGATCGCCTCCTGCCACCAGCAAACGCCGGTGATCCGGGACTGCCGCCGATGCCGGTGATCGGGCGGGCGAGCTTGCGCAATCTCCCCGCTGGCTCAAAAGCCGGCCGAAGGGCCGAAACGTGCTCGGCCTGGCAACCCACCTGCTTGGGCAGGCCGCCTGCGCAGGCGGGGCCGATGGCTGCCCAGCTTCCAGACAGGGCCCAGGCCGCCGAGCAGATGTAGCCCAACAAGAGCGATCAAGCCAGCGACGCCTCGCCCACAGGCCCCAGGGACGGCGGCGGCTCGGGTCGTCGAACAGAGTTCCCTCGATGTAACGGTTCGCCCAGGTTTGGTTGAACGCCTCCCAAACACCGTCGTGTCTTGTCGTTGCCGTTTTCTGTTGCTGGAATACGACAGCTGCCCGTGATAGCGATTCCAGGCGAGCCGCGTGTCTGGGGCTGCTCGCTTGCCCTTCAATCCGGCCTTGCCGAGCCACGGCCAGAGCCTTGACCTCCTCGATGAACGCAGCCACTTCGGCGGGGGTCACGCCCGCACGAAGCGCACGAAAGGGGAGAAAGATCGTGCCGCAGGCCGGCAGCTCGCGCGCTGGCTGCACGGGTGACCGGCAACGCCTCCAGGCCAGTGGAACGATGCCGCCGGCAGGGTGGACCGGTGGGCGAAAGATGGCGATTGGCGGCCGGAACAAACGGCGCGGCCCGCGACGATGTCGCACCGAACCCACCGGTAGATCGAAGCGGGGATCCGGGAAAAACAACGCCAGTGAAGGTTTGCAGACCGGACCGAGCCGGGCTGTTCGAGGTTGAAGTTTTGCGCAGCCCCCCGGCAACTTGCTTCAACTCGTTGCGGAGACAACTTCTCGCCATCGAGCTGCCGCGGAGATCGCTTCGAGGTCTGGAGGATCGGCAGGGAGCTAACCCCGGCAGGCTTGGCTCCCAGCTCTCGCGGATTTGGTCACCGGCATTCCACCAAGGGTGGATGCTCCGGCGTGGGGAGCGGTTTCTGGTCACTAACGCTGCTCAGCAGCAGAAATGCAGATCCTCCCATGCCTGCAGGTTCCTGCCTGCACAGTTCCCCACTTGCCGCTTCCAGCCGAACGCCCCGAGTCTTCCCGGCGCCCCAAAACAGCTCAACCTTGCCCAACGGGTGCGTGTGGTGAGCGTCGACAGAAGCAGGCGCCGGTGGTCTGCCTGATTTCTGGTGTGCGGCAGGAAGCGCACCGAAACAGCTGAGGAAGTCGGGGATCGCCCACTTCCTTGAGCACAGGTGGTTCAAGGGAAGCGCAGCTCGCCGCCGGTGAATTCGATGCGCCATCGAGGCCCTCGTGGCAGCAGCAACGCCGCACCGGCGACGATGGCACAATCAACGTGCTGATTCCAACGCAACGGCCCACGAAGCCCTCGTCACCTGCGCTGGATCTGGCTATCCCCGCCCCATGCCGACGACTTCGGCATGGAGAAGCAGGTGTGCTTGGAGGAATTGGCCCAGAGCGCAGACCAGCCCTGAAGAGGTGGCGTTCAGCGGCGCTGCTGCCCTGGCCTGTCCCGGCCATGCTATGGCCGTCCGTCCTCGGCGACCGCCCGGCCCCTGCCTCGACATGACCCGCAACGGATGGCCCGTTCCATCGGCGGCGCTACCGGGCCCGAGGAACTGCAGCCCTGGCGATGGCCGGTGCGGTCGGGGCGCTTGGAGCTGGAGCGCCATGTGGCCGCAGTGCCTTGGTCCACTCGCCCGCCGCCAACGATCTGACGAGGATCCGGGCGGTGCAAACCCTTCCAAGCTGCAGCCCTGCAAAGCGGCCGCCACGAACCCGTGGCTACGCCACGGCTTGAGGCCTGCCCGCCGTGTTGATGGTCTGCGAGTTTCCCGGCTGCAGCCGATTCGAGCGCCATTGGCCGGCGCCCGACCTGCTCACCACCCCTGCTGCTGAGGGCAAGCGCAGTCCGGCTGGTGCAAGCTGCGGAAGACCTCAGATGTTCGAGAGCATCGACCCCTGGGATCTCAACGGCCTGGAGGGCCGCAGCCTGGCCATGCTCGGAAGCCCGTCCTTTGGAGGCGGAGCAGGGCCCACCAGGTTGAAGCCAGAGATCGCCATAGGTGCGCGTGAAGCCGCGATCACTCCCCCACCGAGCAGAACTGAGCGCGCGCCGGCGCCTGTTTTCCAACGTTAACGCTTCGGCCTGGAATCGGCTCCTCGGTTGGCCTGCCTGACGCCACCAGGGCTCTGGGGGCGGCTGACTTCGCGAACCATCCACTTGAGCTACTCGCGCGCTGGAGCGTGAGCGGCTCAAGGAGCAAGATGCTGCCGGCGATGGCCCGACCTGGCCCTGCCCTCTGCTTGTCTTGCGCAATGGCCATGCCCCACCCCGCTTGCCGAGCCGGAGAGCTTTCACGCGAAAGCGGGCCTCCGGTCTGGGTGATAAAAAGGCCCGGCCCCGGCGATCGTGCCTCAAGCTCCTGATCCGGGGCGGCAGCTCTGGACCGCCGGACCGGGGCGCGGCCCAGTTGCTGGGGACGCTCAGCCGGGGCCCTGGCGGTGACCTCAGTGGTGAGGCCCCTGGGCCGATCTGGTGAAAGGTCCTGTGGCGATGAAGCTTGCGCTGCGAGCGTCGGAAGACGGCCTGCCTGATCAGCTCAAGTTGCAGCCAGTGCCGACAGCCCGGGCCTGCCCTGGCCCTGCTGCAGACGATGGTGCGTCAACCCCTGGCTGGCCAAACGACCAAGATCAGCCGGAAGCGCCAGCTCAACCTCAGGCCCTCAATCGCCATCGGGAAGGGACCCCTTCCAGCGAGGCCCATGATCTGCTCGCCATCCAAGCTCTATGGCGAGGTGCCTATGGCCACTCGACCCCTCGGGGTGGACAGGAATTGGCCGCCGGGGCGACCCAGTTTGCGGAGCCGGCCGACCAACTCGGCCCCAGGGAGCGGTGCTGGTGATCGCCGGTCATAAGCCGCCAACCCAGCTTGCGGGCCCTTCTCGAGCCCAGCGGAGATGGCTGGCCCACCACTGCTCCGGCGATGGCACGGGCCTGCCGGGCGCAGCGTCGCCTCCTGGCCTGTGAGGCCAGGACAGCCGAACAGTTGGTGCTGATCGCTGGGAGCCGTCACGGTTCCGCTCGGCGATCTCCCGTCACTGGCTGCGCTTGCCTTCCAGTGCCATGCTGGCATCGGCATGTCGAGCTCGCCTGTTCGTGTCCCTGCGCGAAGAGCAGGCCTGGCCTACGACGTCGGCGTTCAACCTGCCGGCGCGAACGCGGCGGGCCCCTGTCTTCAGTCCTCCGGAACTCGGCGGGCGAGCCGCTGAAGCCACATCAGTTTGCTGCAGGAATGGCAACGGCTGCTGGATCAACGCTGAGCGACACGGAATGGCAGCTGGGCTCTGGCCCAATACCGGGGCTGGTCGCCGCGGCCGTCAGACCTGCGTCAGATTGCCGATCGCCCAGTTCTGGTGCTGGGTCACGGTCTGGAGTTGGACCTACCGGAATGCCGGCCAGTCGCCGCGCGAGAAGCTTGACCCAGGCGATCTCTGGCCTGCGCCCGCAACCTGCCTTGCTGGGCCCAGCCTCAGTCCTCTTTGGTCCAACTTCGCCCTCTCCAAGCGCCGAGCGGGTCTGGTCCGCTCATCCGCTGGCCTTCGGTGCTCGGCCGCTGGAGCTGATCGCCCGGCAGCAGGAAGGTCCGGCGGGCCGGACCGGAACGGCCAGCTCGTTGCCCGCACTGGAGGGGCGTCCACCTGCCGATTCACGACATCCACCAGGGTCGGGAGGCCGCAGGCATCGGCCCTGGATCGGCGTTTTTGAGGTGTCGGAGGCCAGCTTCAACGCAACCCTGGCGCCGATGCTCAGTGGGGGTGGGGTGCTCAAGATCCCGTCAGGAAGCCACAATCAAAAACGCTCCGTGACTCTCCACTACAGCAGGATGGAGAGAACCATTATCTCTGCGTGTGCGGCCTTAGCCAATGGAGCGGCGCCGTTGTCGGATTGCTGCTGATCATCAGTGGACGGTCTGATTCAGACCTTCATTCCGCTGCCGGCCTCGAGGGGTGGCGTCCATCTTTCAGGAATGTGCCGCACCGCCCAGGTGCCACCTGCTGCTCACTGCCCTGGTCTTGCGGCCAACGGCCGCCCTGCTGCAGCGGGTTGGCCTCCTCAGCCGGGCTGCTGTTGATGCCGGCTTTTCAAAAGCGGTGGCGGCCTGGCCTCTCTGCTGATTCCAGGCTTCGGCTATCTGGCTTTGGCTTCGTTCCCAGCGGCGTTGGCTGACCGCCGCCTCGCCCGCCAGGAGGGGATGGGCGATCTGTTGCGCTGCTGGGGGCGGCCCCTGATGGCCTGCTTGGTGGTTCAGCTCTCATGGCATCGCCAACCTGCTGATCGCGTGGCTGGCCGCCGCTGGGGTGACACCTGGGCGATCTGCTGATCGCTTACAGCTCGAACCATCTCCTGCCCCAGGCCATCGCTCTGCTGTGGCCGTGGCCGTGCTGGCGTGCTCTTGCGCAAACTCTTCCTGGTCGAATCATGAAGCCACTATTCCCTGCGACAGCCATCCCCTAATAAAGCCAGCCCCAACCGAGGCGACGCAGTCGCCGGCTGGCGCCGTGGTCGTTGTGCTGCTGCGATCAGCTTCAGCAAGCTCCTGGGCCGTGGACGCGCTCAGTGAGGCGTCCCAGAGACTTCAATCCCGGGGTTGTGCGCTAGCGGTTTGTTTGTTCAACACCGGCGCGCTTCAGCCTGTTCAGCCAGGCCACCGCGTGCTGGGAGCTGTGGACTTTTGTTGGTGGCCGGTCGCCTGGTGATCTGGAATCCCAACGCAGATGTGCCTGCGGCGCTGCAGGCGCTTGGATGGGCTGCCTGCCTGGCGGCGCCTGGGCAAATGGCCCTCGATCGCTGCGGCTGGGCCGGGGTGGTGATTTTCTCGATTCTGGTGCCGATGCCGGTTCCGTTTCAACCTGGCCGATGTGCCATCAACGGCGGTGCTCTCCTGCCCTCGATTCTGGAGGCAGCGCCGTGCTGGGTCGTTGAGAGGTTGACCAAGGGCCTGCCAGCCGGCGGCCCCGCCGAGCGAGCTTGCTCCGACGTGTTCCAGCCGGCCGCCAAGCGCGCCGGATCAGCTTCACGCGGCCTCTAAACCGCATCGCCGCGACAGCCAGCGGAGATCCGCCATCGATCACCCGGCGGTGAGCAAGGCGCCACGCCTGCTTGAAGCAGGTCGGCCAGAGCTGGCTGATCCGTGACGACAGCTCCACCAATGGCTCTACTGGCAGGGCCGGCCATCCGCAACTGCTGCTTTGCGCGACGGTGATCGCGCTGCGTTTTGGCCCCCCCTCCGAGCCGGGGCCTGCGGAGCTGGTGTTCAGAGCCGATCAAAGGCCGCGCTGCTGCGACTCCGCGGCGAGCGCCACTGGCGGCCGCTGCGCCCGCATCGCCGGGGTCCGGCCTGGCTGGGCTTCCTCCACGCTGCGGGTGCCGTGCGCGGCACGCCGTGGCGCCCGTGCGCGGCCCGCTGGCCCTCTACGAACCGGCAGAACGCGCCCGCTCATTCCCCTGAATCCAGCGAACACCGCGAAAAACAAGAACCTGAGGCGGCTATCCGAGCGTGCTGTGGAGGGCTTGCTGCCATGAGGACAGTCGCTTCTGGTGGCATCCCCGGCGTCGAACCCGATCGGGACGGCCGGCCCTGGTCACCAACGTGCTGGCGGCAAGGGTGCTGGAGGGGGGGCAGCACGCTACCCAGTCAGCTGGCCGCAGCCTTTTTATCCGAACAGTGGGCCAGGGGAAACCCCTGGTGCGCAAAAAATGGCGGAATTGCTCGTGGCCCTCACTGGAGGCGCGTTTCAGCAAGGCAGACCCTGCCTGCTGAGGTTATCTCAACCGGGTCTATCTGGGGGTGGGCTGGGGCTCTCGAAGATGCCGCCCGCTCGTTTTTTGGGACAAGCCTGCCGCCAAGCTCAGTTTTGGAGAGGCGCCCTCTGGTGGGCCTGCTGCCTTCCTTTCCAACGGCAACGATGCCCTGCAGCAAACCCCCCAAGGCCGCGCTCAAACCCTAAGGGGTGTGCTGAAAATGGCTGATAACGGGCGCAAGATCAGCCGCCGACCGTGCCGCCCGGCCGGCGCCAGCCGGTTCAGCTTCGGGGCCAACGCCTGCGGGCCGGCGCAGCCGACGGCGCCCTTCTATATCCGATCAGGTGCGCGCCGCTGGGGATCTTGCTGGGAGCCGATGTGCGCCGAAGGCAACTTCTGGGTCCCGAAACCATCCTCGACCCCGCGCTGCAGCAGGTGGTGGAACAACGGTGGCGGCGCAGGCTCGACTCGGCGCCCCGGCCGGCCGTCGACGAAGGGGGCGGTGGTGGTGCTCGATTCGCGCAGCGGCGGTGGTGCTGGCGATCGCGGCGGCGCGACTACTCTGCCGCAGCCAGTTAACAGGCAGCAATGGCTCTGCGCCAGCCGGGTAGCACCTTCCAAACTGTTTCACCTACCTGGCCGCACTGCCGAAAGGCCAGGCGCCCGGGCAAGCGCATTCGCTGGCGATGCCCTCACTGGGCAGGTCCAACATTCACCAGTTCCTGCCGGGGCAACCTCAGCCTGCGCCAGGCCTTCGCGTCAGCAGCAACACCTGCGGCCGTTAGCCGCCCAGCAGCTGGGCTCGAAGGTAAAGCAGGATGGCCCGAAGACCTTGGGCACCGCACGCGCGCTTGGAGCGGTTCCGGCCTGGCCCCGGTCAGAGCGAGGGTGCGCTTTTGATCGAGCTACCGCCGCCTACGGGGCCGTCCCAATGCGGAAATCTTGCATGCCGCCCAGCAACAATCCGCCGCCCTCACGACGCGAAACCTGCGGCGGCCTCGAGAGTGCCCGCTGCCTTGGAGGCCAGGAGGCCCCTGAATCGGGTGATCAGCCCGCCAGGCCGGTGCTCAAACCCGAGCATCCAAGCAGTTCAGGGGTTTGCTGCGCAGCGTCGTGCGCGCCGGGCCACCGGCGCGGCGCCTCCCTCGGCGGGAGGAGGGCGCACGACGGCAACACCAACGCAGGGCGGAATCTGTCTATGTGGGTTATTGAGCCCAGGCGCCACTGGGTGATGGATCTGGCTGGGCAAAATGATCAGACCAAGCCCCCGCTTGGCCTCCAGCGCCGTGCTGCGCGCGCTATGGGCGACATCATCCGCGCGTCCGGCCGCGGTGCCGCTAGCGCGTTTGAGCAAGGCGGCCGGGACCCTGATGCGCGCGCTTTTGCGTCCTGCTGTGGTTTCGGAGCCGCCTGCTGGCGGTGGTGGCTCTCTGCCCTGCTTGCTGCGGCCGTCAGACACCTTGCTCTGGCAAGTCAACGTTCCTGCTGCCCGCCTGGCTGTGGTCCGGCTGCTGCCTGATCAATCGGAGCTGGCGGCTCTGCTGGCTCCTGCGGCTGCCTTGGCGTGGCTCGCTGTGCCTGGCGCGGGCCGCTGCCGCCGGAAACGTGTCATCGCCAAGCGCTTAAACGTGAACCGCTCGCCAGCCGCCCAGGAGCGGCGAGCGCAACCTGCAGGCCATCGACGCAGATGCTGGAGCGCGGTCCGCGACGACGTCGCCAAAAGGAGTCCTGCGGCCAGGAACGGAGCAGGGAAGCCTGACCTTGGCCGCGGCGACCTTGGTGCCTGTGCTGTTTCGGCGCAGGCTCAATTCCGGCAAGTACCTCCTTGATCCGCGCCTGCTCAAACGAAGTGGTGGGGGAGGTGGGGGCGCCGGATGGCTTCAACGGCCCGATTGCACACGCTAACCAGCTGCGGCTGAAAGGTCCTGCGCCGCGGGCTGGCACTGTGTGGAGGCACGCCGGCCATTCTCGAAGCAGGCGACAGATGCCCGCAACGGCGAAAACCATGCCCGCAGCCGGGCCCCCGGCCGACCTGCTGGATGCCTGGTGGTGGACGGGGATCTGCCGGGCCACGGAACTGGAGGTGTTCGAGCCTCGCCGGCTGGGCAAGCGCTGAATCCTCAGTGCTCAACAAATGTGAATCTGCTCGCGGCGACGAGGAAGAGCGCCGCCTGCTGCAGCTGCTGCGCAACGAACCGCCGGCCGGATTCGAGGCGGGGGACGTGATCCCCGCCAGTGCCGCGCCCATCGGTGCCGAGCCCGGGCCGTCAACCGCTCCAGCCGCCTCCGGCATCGAACTGATCTGCTGCGCGTCTGGCCACGGTGCTCAACAGACGGCGAGAGCGATCGCCGACAACATCCTGCTGCAGAGCAGGCGCCTCGGTGATGCGAGCCGGAGAGATGCTGTCGCGCCAACGGGGCGGTATGCGAAAACGCTGAATCGAGCGCTACATGTGGATTCGGCGCCGGGGTGCTGGTGGTCGACGCCTAGCCGGTCGTCGACCTGCTTGGCACCGCGGCGGTGAACGCCGCAGATTGGTGATGAACATCGGTGCCGGGTCGTGAGGGCGTTGAGATCTCCGCCCGCGCCAGTGGCTCAGGAGCTGGGCCCTTTGCGGTGGGCCGCAGCTGGCCGCCCTCGCGTGATCAAGGGAGGGCTGGCTGATGGCTCAGCGTTGACGCTGAACCGCCGGCGTTGGCCCCTCAGCAAGGTGGGTCGCAGGGGTGAGTGGCCGCTGCTGACCTCGTATGCGCGCGGCCAGAGCTGTGCTGGACGCTTATTTCGAGCAGGACCAGGACTGGGGAGACGGCGTCCTGCAAGGGAGTGTGCCCGCCAGTACGACCTCAACCGCGGGAAGGGAGCCCTGAAAGAGCTTTCTGGGAAGCGGGCTTATCAGCGGGTGGTGAGCGGTTGCAACGGCGAAAGGAATCCGCAGCTGCCACCTACGCCCAGGGCTCGGAGGGGGGGGCAGGAGCGTGGCCGCGGGCGTCGAGCACCGGTGAGCAGCCCGAGTAGAGCACCCCGATCAGGAATCGAGGATCGCTCCGGTCAGAATCGCACCACAGCGGCCCCTGACATTCGGTTTCAACCATGGAAAACCCTCGCGCCGTTTGTCGTTTCCAACCGCACCCAGGCTGCAGCCCGATGCTCGGGCGTTCCGGTAGCGGCGTTCGGAGCGGCCGATCGTCGGCAGGGATCGCTTTCAACCACGCCACCAGCATCTCCAGTTCAGCCTCTCCAGTGTGGGGATTGACCCAGCACGGCCTTGAGGTGGTGAGGCCGTGAACAGCGGGCGCGATGAGCATCGCTGCTCCGCCATCAGATCGGCCGGCCACTGGGCGAACCAGCTTAGCGCTGGCACTGGCGTCCTAGCAGCGGGCCAGGAGGCCAGCAGGTGGGAGAGGCCCGCTCAGCAGGCGAGGGCCCCTGGGGAAGGGCGGTTTCCAGCGCGCTGCGCAGCCGCCGGGCCGGCCAGACCTCGCCGCTTCGATCAGCCGGCCGATGCCTTCAAAGACCCAGCTGGCGCAGCGCCAACATGAGCTTGAAGAATCCTCGCGCTGCGGCTGCCTGCAGCCTGATCGCCTCCAATGGCAGGGGCCCCAGCTTCGGCTCCATGTAGGGCAGCCCCGTGGCGAAGGGTGGCCGCAGCAGGCCGGGATCGGCGAGCAACAGCAGCGACGAGGTCTTGGTGATTTCCAGCAGCTTCTGGGGGTTTCAAAGTGAAATTCCCGACTCGGCCAG
>Ga0163217_1067452_pt1 | contig 19336 bp, 19 predicted proteins | sample SynspAceP_FD_185933 | JGI IMG/M metagenome (GOLD analysis project Ga0163217, IMG submission 185933) | Saline lake microbial communities from Ace Lake in Antarctica - Synechococcus sp. Ace-P (PacBio error correction) | ecosystem: Environmental > Aquatic > Non-marine Saline and Alkaline > Saline ...
AAGAGAGGAGATGCTTGCGGGCTGCGCGTTCCATTGGGTTTCTGTTCGCGCTGGCCCCTCCCGGCCAAAATCCCTCGCCGGAATCCGCAATGGGAAATTTCGCAAGCCCGGCCCTTTTTTTTTGGATTTTGGTTAATCCTGCGGGACCCCTGATCCCGCCAAACTCTTTGGCCTTTACCGGTAAAAAAATGGCCCGGGGCCCCGGGGCGGCCGATGGGGGTACTGAGCGTTTGCCCCACTTGCCGAAGCCGGTCCCCCAATTGATGGCCATTGGGAGCCCCAACCTTTTACCTGGAAACTTGCTGTCGCCTTTGGTTTTTTCGTGACCGCTGCCGCGGAGAAGTCGCACGCGATAATTGCCGCACAAAATCCGGATGCTATCCAAACATCCCGTTCCGTCCGAACAGCCTTTTGAAACGTGCCAACGGCACTTAATTGGCAGTATCGAGACCGTTGGGAACAGCAAATGGCGGGACCTGCACTTTGGGTGCCCTTCAATCGTCCCGCCATCTTCGTCCCCTTCCCTTCCCGGCAATCGCTGTCAACGCTGCTTTTTGCAAGCGCTTCTGACCGCCTTTCTAAAGGGGTGATTTCAAACCAAGACCAGAGAGGAACGCATGGCGTGCGTGGCAGGTCGAGTTGAAATGGAAGGCTTCCGATTTGTCGTGGGCCACTCCGATGTTAGCGGTTCTTGTTTAAATCACTGGCTTTTTGGGCTTTCTTGCGCTGAATGTCGTTATAGGCGCTCGTAACCTGCATTATACAGGAGAAGCCTGAATGCAGGTGCCACAACGTACGGTCTGATCCTGCGCTGGTCGGGGTGTTCGCATCGGGGGTGTTTTGTTCGGCGGGACTCAGCGGTCCGGCGTCTTTGACGAAGCTTTTTTCTCCCACAGGTTGCGGCGGCACACCGAAGCTTTTTCCCAACAGGTGTGCGCTGGCGGCAATGGATGAACCATTGTCGGCACACACCAATGTTTCCTGATGATCGCCTTTTTGCACCGGGGCCGATCACGTCGCCGCCGCAATGCTTTCGTTCTAATCTGAGCGGCATCGTCTGGAACACGCTTTTCCATCTCCTAGCCCAGTCAGCGCGTTTTGTCTCCTGATGAAATCAGAGGACGGTCAACAGCGTCTATCCGGCTTTTGCAGGGGCATGATCCCTTGGGTTGGTTCGCATCCGGGGCATCGTGAGCACGGCCGAAGGACGCTCGGTCGGGATACAGCATCGCACCAATAGCGTTTTTCTCGTTTGCCGGCAGCGGGAGTTTCGTCTTGCCGCGCTTCATGGATGAACCGGCTTGGTAGTTGGATTTCAGTAAGTCAGAGCGAAGCTGCCATAGCCGCCTTCGACGCGCAGCGCAGCAAAATCGGTAAACTCTGGCCCTTTCAGTGACCTTTCGCCGCGATGGTCATAGTGCTGGTTCAGGGAACTGCCGTTCGCTTGCACCATGATGAACCTCACAGACTGCGGGGGCGCCTTCAGATCCTTCGCGTGCACGTGCGCCAGTCCGGTTTTGAAAACCCCTCTTCACAAACGGTCGACTTTTTTGTCACTGGCCCGTGACGGTGATTTTTAATCTTCGCCCCTCACTTCCCCGCTACCGAGAATGGCACTTTGATGGCTGTTTGTAGTATCCTTCGTTGCTGTGCGTTTCGCTAGCAAGTCCGCCTGCGATAATCGCGACCACTCGATGAGTGAGGTGGCCTGGAGCACGTCGCCGAACAGCATGGCTGCTAGAATGACTCCGAGGCCCGTGCCCAAGTAACGCGATTTGGCTGAACATAACCGGCCCGGCGATCTTCTGGAATGTGTAGTTCACAGGTATGACCAGAGCCGATCACGCCGATCAGATACAACCAGCCCAGAAAAACCTGACCGCCTCCCCATTCTTATGCTCCAAGGGTCGCGGGCTTTCGATCAGCGGGGCCGACGAAGCGCAAGCAGGACGCTTGAGATCAGCAGAGTCGCTGTCCGCAAAGGACAAGGGGCGATGCACGCTTGGCCCAAAACGCTGTGCGAATTATTATTGCCCGATGCCGCCGCAGCCGAACCGTGAGGCCGAGCAAGACACAGAACACAGCCGAGAAGTTGATGCCGCGATTTTTCTGCTGAATCAGAGCGACCATCACCGACAAAACCGCAAGGTGATTCGAAACGTCCGCCGGGCTGTCAACCTCAAGGCCGAGATTGCCGCCAGTGTCATACGTGAGAACGCGCGATGCGCATACATGAGAAGGAAACCGTAAGGCTGGTCCGCACCGGGTCAACGGACCAAATGTATGTAACGACAGTTGGAACTGCAAAGCTGGATGATGCCGAGGACGAGGTAAAAGCGTCATATGCTGCCGCTCCCAACAATATCGCTTTGCCTGTGGCTCGCGCGAAAGATCAGCAGAACCAATCGCAGGCGCGACGTTACCTAGAATGGCAAGCTGGAATGCTTTAAAACCAAGTCCGAAGATCGCCTACTTGGGCGGGATCATCAATCTTAGCCCCGCGGCAGAAAGCTGCACACGACGAGGAGAAGAAAGGGGGAAGGAGGCGTGTTCGCATATTAATAACTCCAGCAACTTTTTGATATCTTGAACCGTCCAAGATAAAAGGAAATGTCTGATGTCAAAGGCAAATGGGAGGTAGGCGTCAAGGTCATGGATGCAGTAGATTCAATTCTTTTTAAAAACAAGTGGTGCATCTGCCCGGCCCGATCTTGGATGCTGGCCAATGGGGCGCCGCTCGATTGGGACGGCTTAGGCCCGGTTGCCCTTCATGCTTTCGCGAAGCATGGCGACAAACTTTGCTCCACCATGGCCCTTAAATGCATGCGGCTTCGACCCTGCTGGCTACCCTGCGCCGTTCTCCACACCTCCTCACGCGCTGCCGCGGGCGAGTTGATGTCCATCGATGATGATTGACATCAGGAAAACGATGACGAACCGGATTGATCAATGTCAAGGCAGGACTGGTGGAGCGCAGGCAGATCCCACTGATGCCGCCGACGTGCTGTCGTGGACCCTCACACCTCAGGGGTTCGACCTTGAAATTCGATAAAGCGATTGCCGATCACGTGCTGACGCCAAAGCGGCTGCTGCCGACAATGAATGACAGTGGAAGGTCAAACAACTGGCACGCTTGTTGCGTAAAAGCTGATGGCGTCAATAGACACCGGAGAAAAGTCCGCGGTGACGGTCAGAAACATAATCGCCAAACCTGAAACGGTGGTTTAGGTGGCTTTGCTACAGGAGACAAGACCCGGGCATCCCGTTTGCGCAAAGCGACGACTTGACGATTGATGTGTCCGTCTCCGGCGCGCTCATGAAGCCGGAAAGCAGGATATCGTCAAGTTCCGTGACGCTCAACCAAGGCCAAGCGAAGCGTTGAAACAGTTCATCCCCTGTAACCCGGTCGCAGGCGTGAAACGTGCCTTCGTCCCGGATCATCTGCTTCCACGTATGAAGCCTGTTTTGAAGCGCGGTTTGAATCGGACCAATGCCTCCAGCGTATAGCCAAGGGTTTGGTATCTACACATACCGTAAAACCCCTCGAATCACCCCGTCCGATTGTAAGCGCCGCAACCGTTCACGGCCACATGCTGGTCCAGAAGGCCGACCGACTTTCCCGATCTCGGCCAAAGCTCCGCTCGTCCATCCTGTTCTAAGGGTGGAAATGATTCTCACGGTCAATTTCATCAATAGCTTTCCAATCATAAGTGGCTGAATACGGCACTTAGACTGCCGATGTGAAAGCGTAATGCTAATAATCTTGCAGTAATCGTCCGGACGTCATGCGATGGAAGCATGTATGGTCCTGACCACACTCAAAATGGAGAAACCACACACATGATATTCAGCGGCATTGCAGCCTTCAGCACTAAACGGTAAAAGGCGGCAACCCTGCCGGGGTCGTTCTGCTCGATTAACGCAGCACCCGAGGCGGATAATCGCAAGAGTGGGCCAGCAGAGGTCGGATACCTCTGAGACAGCCTTTGCCGTTCCCGTAGAAGGGGCAGATCGGTCGTGGCGCGTCGTATTTTTTCGCCAGATCGGAAGTATCCTTCTGCGGACCATGCGACAATTGCACTCGGGGCCCGCCCTTGAACAGCGCCCATGGTTCCGGGGACCTATAAATCTGGATTTGAAACAAACGCTTCGATCACGGTCGATACGGCGACATGGCTGAAGGCATGGCGGCAACACTGGCCTCGCCGCAACCGAAAGTCGCGCAATAACCGGCGAGAGCTGGAGATGGCGATGGCGCCTGCCTTGGCCTGACCAGGACGACCTGGATGTGCGCTGCCCCCGCCCGCATTCACGGGTGGCCGATCCACCTCGTTTTCGCGCTGCGTAATCGTGCCCCGCTGCCGCAATGGCTTACGATCTCGATGAAGGACGCAACATGATTGCGGCGGCACACTCGTTAACGATTAATGCTCGTTCATATCGAGGGTGATCGCGCTTTTCCGTTCGCAATGCTTTTTTGCGTGCCGGGGGTGTTCTGGAAGACCCTGCGAATGGTTGCAGCGGGGCAGCGGCTTTTGCCGGTTATCTGCGGGAATCGCAACTGGCCAACATGGGCGGGCATTCAAATCCGGCAGGGCGAAGAATATGGGAGCGCCATCATCATTGAGGTTCAGTTGGACAGTGAGGTCGGATCGTCGGTCGTGTCTCGGGCAACGCACGTTCGATGCAGGCAGCTTAGTGATTATCTGTGCAACGCAGCCGCTGTCATGTTTTGCGCAATCCATTAACCGGTTCAAAAACCCTGATTTTTGGCACGATGAGAAACGATCGATTTCGACTGACAAAACCGCCCGGCTCAAAACTCAAGTCAGTTTGTTGAACGTTTTAAAGCTGTTCCCTCGCGACAGCCGGACATCCATGGATCGCGCAGCTCGGTCGATTTGGGCCTGCTTGCCTGCCATTAGCTGCGCATAGACAAGGTCCGGTTTTTGGGCCGTTTTTTCGCGGCTTTCGACAGGTCTGCGGCATAGCAATCACCGACCCCTGCGGACTATACTCAGTTGACGAATTGTACAAATTTCAAGCTACTATTCAGGAGCGGGATCATTGCCGCTCCCTATTTCATATGTGTTTTATATGGTCACGGTAGGCTGAATAAGTTGCAGAATAACCTTTTTTTCAATGAAATCAAGCTGAATGGACTCGAAGAATCTACCCGCGATGATATTGATCCTGGACGCAATCTTTGCGAAATGCACCTTCACCCTATATTTTTGCTCGATCCTGATCTTAGGATGGTGGTGGCCATAATGCCTATCTTGACGTCAACGGGAGAACCCGTGAGTCCATTATCGGCCGCCTCATAACTGAGGAATTCCCAGCCCACCCGGCCTTCGTCTCTGACAAAATGTTGCGCGGGTCTTTCAAACGTGTGGGTTGGCGAACGGAAAAACCTGATCATCTTCCTCTTGATCCCTACCCTAGTTAAGGCTGCCGGATGGTCATCTTGTTGAACGCTTTTGGGAGTGCGACACATACCGCCCCCATCTGAATGAGGAAGGCGGCGTCGAATTTTATCCTGGCAGAATACGTTGACGTTCCGACCTTTATGCATGGCGCCACAGGCCGAAAACCCAAAGACATCTTACGCAATGCTAGGGCTTTTTGCAGCGCCGCCGAAGCAGTTGCATGCCGAAAAGCCTGGAGCTTGGGAAGGCCCACGGAATTCTTTCAAATCTGCTTCGACCAAGCTTCCCTGGTTTCATGGCAGTCTTGACGGGGTCGCAACAAACGTCTTTCAGTTTGTGAACGCAGGCCTGATTACGCGACTTTGATTGGCGCTCGCGCATGTTGTTGGCCTATCCGTGGCGAAGAGGCATTGCCAGACATTGAGGGACAAGGGTTCTATGGATGCTTGATTCAAGTGTTTGCAGTCAAGGCGAGCACCGTCTCGGTCAAGTCGTGTCAGCGATACTACCGCGCCTTCACCCGACGTGCCGAGCTGAGGAGCGCTTTGTTGATTTCATATTTACCCCCTGAAGGACAACGTCCGGCATGCCAATGGGGCATCTTTGTCCACAGGCACGATAATAATAACTGATCAAAAAACGCGCCGAAGCCGCGCCATCACTGCTACTCGCGAAAAATTTAGAACGATGGCAGCCAGACCGATGCCAGTTCGATGTCTGGAACGGCCGACAAAAGATAGGCGGGTTTGAACTGGCTAAATTGTGCGTATCTACGAAATTTAACCGGCTATCGCAGAGGGCGAGCTTTATGGAAGCCGATTGGGGCGTGTCGTCCATCGCCCTGACGATCTGGGGGCTAGCGTTGAAAACTGGACCGATGCGACATCCAGAAAGGCCGAAGGCTAATGAAACTGAAATTTCGCATCCGGAAAGCCCGATGGCAGCTTTCCGGTGGCACCTTGTACGGGCAAACCCCCTTGCAACGCCAATGACGGGACTTTGACAGGTTGGGTTGGCACGAACACCGATATCGAAGACCGAAAAATGACGAGCGGTTATTACCAAGCTCAATTCAACGCTTTGAAAGAGCGGGTTGAAAAAAGAAACCGTGAACTGGATGCGTTGAACGCCGGAAGTTTGCGGCCAAAGCCAAAAACTTGAAGCTATTGGTAGCTTGGGCCGTGGAATTGCCCACGATTTCAACAACTCTCAGTTGTGAATGGGTAACTTGAGATTGCGATGCGCGTATGCCGAAAGAATTCGACCATTCCAGAGGCGATTGAATCAGGCTGTGACAAAGCGTGGAAAGCGCGGGGGCGACGCTGGCCTCTCAACTTTTGTCCTTCGCCCGGCAAACAGCCTCTTGCCCTGTGGTGATCCAAGCTGGACCGCTTGAAGAAGATACCATAAGAGATATTTGCCGCAGCGCGTCAGTGAAGGCGTGGAGCTTGAGACCCGATTTGACGACAAGTCTATGGAATACGAGCGTGGATCCCAACAGTATGGAGAATGCTCTGCTCAAACCTCGTTAAATATAATGCGCGATCGACGCGATGGACGGGAAAAGGAAGCTAACGTACATGCGTCTAAATGAGGCGCTGGACGAAGCATTGTCCGAACCCATCCTGACGTAAAAGCCAGGCCATACATTAGGCCTTGCGGTTACTCGATACGGGATGTGGCCAATGTCACAAGAAACGCTGATCGCATATTTCGAGCCGTTTTTTTTACAACCAAGGAAAACGGCCCACGGAATCCGGGCTCGGTTTGTTCCCATGGCTTAATGGCTTCGCAAACAATCGGGAGGTCGATATGACTGTCGATAGGCAAATCGGTGAAAGGCACACCATTATGTAATCTACCTGCCCGTTCTTCTCGAAGCTGACAGGTACAGCTGTCCAACCCGTGATCATGGGCCCTAAAAGGCGGGACCAGAAACGATCCTGCTGTCGAGGACGCACCGACGAGCGTCGCGAAACCGCGGTCCACTTCTTGGAGAGCTTTGGATATAAGGTTCTTCAAGCATCCAATGCGAACGGGCGTTAGCTATTGTGGTACGATGATCCTACCATTGATCTCTATTCACGGAAATGTCGTGATTGCAAGGCACAATGAACGGGCACGAACTGGCACAACAGTCTTTTAGCAAATTGCGTCCTGATATAACCCGTTGCTGCTTTGTTTTTTTTCACGTCTGGATTTGTACAAGAATGTAAGTCCTTCATGTGACGGTCGTCTGGTTGACGGAGTTCAGCTGATCAGCAAGCCGGTCTCGCAGGTTGCAATAGCCCCACAAGGTGCGAAAGTTCTTGATAGAAGGGTTTTCCGCTCGCCGATGTTTCCCGCCAGAAATGACAACTCGAAACCGATCAAAGCAGGTCGAAAGTATCACATGGACCGGCAAGTCTAACGCCTTCTGATCTGCGGAAGATGATGCATTGATACGAATGGAGTATTTCGGACGTGTTGCGGCGAAGCTGGGCATTGCCCGTTCTTCGAGGCAGAAAATGCAGCAGTGCGGCTCGATCTTTTGAAAAGCGGAAGATGTTAGATGTGTTGATCACTGATTGTCGGCTTACCAGATCGGTTCCGGGGAAAGAGCTCGCCAAAGACGCCAGGGAACTGAATATGAAATGCTGCCGGTGGTCTTCGCGACTGGCCGGCGGTCCAAGTAGCCTCTGCTGCGGACCTGGGAAACTGGCAAAGTTTTGACAAAACCCTTTGCCGACACCGATTTACTGGCGCGATAGAAACTGTAGTTACCTAAAAAAAACCGCACTCTGAATGTAAAATTTTCTCTGCTCAGCCTCGCTGGCGGGGATGGTTTGCGATGGGACCAAGCAGATGCCGGTTGTTGAAACCAATCCGCCCAGCCGAGGGGGCCAATTTCCAGACCCTGCATGTTGCGCTGGAATTACAAAGCCGCAGACTGAATCCGGTCGTCGTAACACCTATCTGGTGTGAAACGTGTCTCAACGAATGGCAAGCTTCGGAGGCAACCGACCAAATATTCCCAAGTTGCGGCCTTCGTAGTTCGCCTTATGTTCCAATTGGCAATCATATATTCTCCCTAAGAGGCGGCAACAGTATGGAGCAACCTTAAGAACAAGGCGGTCGCGTCTGTAAATGACAAGATCGCCAAAAAGGGAGAGACCCGTAGTCTTTCTTTCTACGTCGTTTTTTTGCACAGAATGACGATCCAGCGTTGCTTATGGAAGCCGCCCGGAATGGTGTGATCAAACGCACGAACTGGATCAATTTGAGAAGCGGCCGAAGATTCGGATTTATTCATTTCCGGGTGTTCGACCAACGGCGACTTTGCCGCTTAGCGGACCCAACTAAATATTATGCAACACCCCCCTTTTCTTTGCGGTTTCGGGGATGATCAGACGGCCGGAAGTCTTTTTCCTTCTTCTTCGATGCTGCGCACCAGACAACGGTCATGTAAGTGGCTGAATTTTATGGAATGCTTCCTTTCAAAGGTTTCCGAGGTCGGGATGGCCACGCTAGACTCTATTGGCACTCGCCATAGAACCAGTGCCAATATTAGTGAGGCGGTTTGCGCTGACAGACACTGCAATTAGGCCACGAACTAATATTTCTTCGGGATTTTTCATTCCAAAGATCAGTTCCTTTGCCTCTTGATCCCGGAGAGTTACTTCCACCGTCTTACCAGAAATCGAAAGGCCAGGTTTTCTTCCGGCATTTAGAATTCGCAGTTTGCAGAAACTTTCGGCTTCCTCTTGTTTTGGTTTTCTTCGCCTCTTTCTTGGCTGTTTTTACCGGTTTAGCCATTGTCTGGTCCTTTCAAATGCAGGCGATCTGGTGCCGTTGTGGCATGCAGCTTGAACTGCGACGGTCCACACCGTTGCCGCTGTTCGAGCGGGGATGTGTTGACTTGATGGGGCTAACGCCAGCGTGCCCTGTTTTCCCTCAGCAGCTTCGTCGATCGTCCTTTGTTGCGCACCGCGAAATGGTTGAGATTGGCGTTCCAAATATTTCGCATTTTGCTGCAGCGTAATCCTGCGCCGTATCAATCTCTGTCCAGCTCAAACCGGTGATATCGAGCGCACGAAAAGGCGTTCCCTTTCACCACCAACCGTTCAGGCGGCCTCGTAGTGAATCCTGAAAAATGGTTTCTGCTTCCCAATCATTTCAGTAAGTTTCAGCAAAGAGCGACGGGCCTGTCTTGGGCACTGATTTTCTCATCCCGATCGATTCGACCCATAGCCCAATTTGGGAATCAACCGATTTGCTACTTCAAGGATCTACATCTTGGTCGTCGGTGATGACTTTGAGACCTCTTCCGTCTCAAGCGCAGTTATGTTTTGATCATGCACAATACGTTTGGATGGTCACTATCAAATAAGTTGGGCGTAAAATTTCACATCAAACACCACGTCCCGCGGGTCGAACTTGATAAAGTCGCAGTGCCAATGCTTTCGAGGCCAACATAAGGGATAGCCTGTGTTTGGTTCTCGCGAATAAAACGCTCGTTGATTTACATTAGGTGACGCGAATGCCCTCGAAATGTCTTGTCCGCGGAACTGCTTTGATCTCGTCCGCGCGATGCCCAGCACCAAATACGACTGTGATATGCCGCAACTCAGACAATTGCGGAGCATCCGTTCCAAGAATAAAACGGACCCCGCCGACTGGCCACAGGCTTTTCGGGGCAGTTTGGTCGGTTAAAGGGCTGAGCCGGCGAGCCGATGCCTTGCGGCCAGAATGACTGCCATCGCGGGCCGATTGATTTCATTTTTCAATTTCTGATGTCCTTTATAAGGCGAGCATGTGGGGTGCTAATTTTTGAAAGGGCCAATTTTGGGTTTTCCCCGATGTTCCTTGCCGTCTTTGCCATGACTTGAGATGCCCCAGAACAGCTGGCTGCCGCCAAAAACCCAAAGCATTGGGACCTTGATCAAAAAGAATCAGCGCTGCTTGAGAGCATGAGATGAACCACGCCCTTCATCGAAATGCGGAACTTTGGCGTTGTTGCGCGGCAGAAACCACTCAAAGTTGTTGCACGTGGACCAAAAGCAAACCCGCCAATTTTTCCAACCTTTTTCGAAACTGCCCATTGTTCATCGATAAATCTGAGTCACATGCCGTTTTTCGATTTCGAGTGCCCCACGGTATTGGCATATCGGCGCAACCCGTAGAACGTGATTGCTGATCATAGCGGAGGAATACAGGGTACAACGCTCTCGTCTGAGCATAAGCGGCGTATCCGACGGCCCCCGAACCACACCCAACCTGCAACCTGATCGGTCAGGCCGATCATAATAACTACTTGCGGTGAGGAACGCCGCGGTAAGCCGTGCCATTTGTAACCCGTCCATGCAATCGAGGATGTGGGCTTGAAGGATGGATCAGAGTGCAGCGCAATGAAACACGCAGTACCACCGACAAGATCCCAACGGTCGCCAACACAGCACGCAAAACAAGAGGCGCCGTGATCCGGTTTCGGGGTGATCCAGCAGCGCTTCCACAGCCCATAAATTGGCGAGAATGGCCAGCGGTGACGTAACAAACGACGAACCACCATTCATCATCGCGGGTTTTTGTGGTCCCAAAGTTGTGTCAAACTTGCTGTCAATGACACCACCTTTTCTTGTAAACGTTTTTGGCATCGGCAGCATAACTAAAGTTGCGGCCTGGTAAGGCCCCCTGACAGGTGCGACGAGTTCAGCCCGCTTCGGCTTGCAAACGCCAGCAATACGTTCTTTTGAGCGCGGCCAAAAGAAGCGAATGTCGTAGTCGACACTCCTCGATGTTGCCGACCTGAAAGACCTTGCCCGCAAGCACCCTTGCCTTCCGTAGATGATGATGGATTTCTCAACGCAATCTGTCGCGGAGATCGCGCAAAGCAATCGACGGCGGCACCCGTACAGTGGTCAGGATCGAAACCATGTCCGCACTCCTCGTATATGGAATCGAGGTTCAGCCTGCGCATGCGCACACCAAAGCAGATTAAGCTCGGCCTTGGATGCGTGCATAGCGTTTCATGACGCCTTCGCGCAGGAATGTCCCGTAAAGTGCTTGCTCCAGTGCAAAGAACAGTGGAACAGCGGGGTATTAGGTGTCTGAGTGTGGTGTTCAAGGAAGGCATAGAATGTTAGCCAAGTTCAGGTAGGTCGTCCTTTGGCCGCCATGCGTGCTTCGCCCGTTTGAAATGTTTTTTTCCGTCCCAACGACAAAGGACAGACCGGGATAAGAGCCGATGGCCTTGGAACTGGAGCTCGGACACAAAAGCGATATTGCACGCCTCCATAATCGATCACTTCAGCGCCGACGGAAACTGACGGCCCGTCGACCACGACAACGCGCCCGGCCTCTTGCAGATGGCACCGACCTCGCAACGGGTTCAGCATCCCTGAACAAGGTCCTCATGATGGACCATCGCGACAACGTCGATTCTGTGCGTCGACAGATAGGCGGCAACTTGGGCTGGATGCGAATGGCGTGCCCCAGGGCATCTCAATCAGATGGGGTGTGTTTGTTTGTGGATCCGCGATGTTTTATGGCATGGCGCCCCCACAAATTCACCGTTCGATAGATCAGAAATAGCAACCCTTGCCCTACGACAGAAAGAACAAGATTGCCTCGTTGGCTCGCCGTGCGGGACCCCGTAATCACCATGCTCGATACCGGGCCTTCGGTTTCTGATCTGAAACAGCAGCGAGTTAGTTTTAATGTTTCGATGTACTCAGAAAGGGCATCGAAAATCAGGTTCGCGATGGCAGATATCTTCTTTTACAGATCGCCGCGCGCAAGGTTTTCCCGGCACATCACGGGGCCGGTGTGAACAGTAGATACTTGTCTAACATTAGTCCATACTCCAACAGGCACCAAAGACAGGAATCTTGGAGCGCGTCACACCCATGATAACGTCCGCGCGCGAGGGTCAGGCGGGACATCGAGAGGGCATAAATCGAGTTCGAAGGCGCAGCCCAAAAGAGAGCTTATCGTTTTTGTGTGTCCAAAATGACGCTTATAGAAAAAATTCCCAAAACGCCTGATCCGCGGCAATAAGTGCGGATTCAAGCATGTCCAAACGTGCTGAAAATCAGCATCAGAACAGTATCGAAGCATGTCGAAGGTCCCCCAACGCGACCCTGAATGGGATGGGTGTTGGAATTTGGACCGGAACATCCGGTAGCATTTTCAGGCATCCTGGTCTGCTAAGGTTTGACCTTAGAGAAAAAGATCGCGCGCGTTGATGGAAGGCCGCCCTGAAGGAATAAGCCGTATGGAAAAATCGGAAAGAATAGCAGGAGTAGATGCCGACCGTGCGCCTTCCGCATAATCGGCGCCCCCCTTAAACCAAAGAAACACCTATTTCGAAGACATGCGTTTTGTCAGGTCCCATGAAGGTGGTGCTTGACCCTGGGTGCCATTGAAACTTACCCGCATCTTACTCATGGGTACACAACCGTCCACCCTTGTGAACTCATCATCAGACTTATACGCCCGCTGAGTGAACTTTGTGATCACTACGATGGCCTATTGTGTGACATCTGGGGCGTTATTCACAACGGCGGGGCTGCCTTCAGTGTGAATGCAGCCCCGCCCCCCCGGGGTCGATGCGCTCTGCAGAAACACGTGCGGGTGGGTCGTTTTGGTCATTTTGATCAACCAATGCGCCCGCGACTATCCAAAGACATCTAATCCGCATTGGCGCGTTTTGGCGTTCCCGGTGAAGCCGTTTGATACCATCATTACATCAGGCGACGTCACCCGCACATTTGGTTTGCAAACCAAACCTGACCTTCCGCTGTTTCACTTGGGTCCCGGCACGGGATCAGTCCATTTGGGGGTTTTGGCCAACCCTATGTAGGCATATCAGAACGCCAAACTGTGCCTGCTAACCGGGCCATTAAGATGACACGATTCGAAACTGTCGATATTTACCACAGTCCCTTACTTAAAGAGATGCGCGACAACGCTGTCGAGAATGAATTTGCCGCAAACCCCGACTTGCGTAGTTGAAAGTGGCCACCGCATGTCATCCTGTGCTGGTTCATTGGCGCAATACTACAGGCAACTTGGGCGGCACGGTTTTATCTTTTGCCGGAAAAACCGAGCCGGCAATCTAATCGCCGAGTCGCTGAAAAGAGCCGCTTACCTGATGGGGCGAGAATGCCCTAAAGGCCAGATTGCCTGGCCATAGGTGAATGGGTTGCGCACTGATATCAAAGTGGCCGCTGACACGGCTTTGATGCATTATTTCGTTGGGGTGGCATTCATGCAAAGGAGTTTGGCACCATTAAACGTCGGCGGACAATGCGGTGAGAGGCTATGAGTAACATCAAAGAACAGTTTATCGGACTTAACCTTGTCGGGGTTTGCGACCAGTTGGTTTTGGAACTGAATAAACTGGATTGCTCTCACCAAACTTTTCATTCGTATCTTTGGTAAACCGTGTTTTCGTTTCCGAGCTGAGAAAGATCTTTTCGTGACGCAGAAAGTTTAAAGACGCCCAAATGCTGCAAGGATCCCCCGAATTACATCACTGCAAAAGCCTGCAGCAACAGCGTTGAAGACGTTGGCGAATGGCCGGTTAGGGCCGATCCTTTGCATCGCCTGGATCCATCTAATAACGCCGATGCTTAACCCGAAAACAGGTAAACAGCCCCACTACCCAACAAAAGAATCCGCATTTTGTGGTTTGCCTTTTTCGATGCCGCTAAAGTTGGACGGGCATGGCCCATTCAGCGGCTACGGGTGTGATATGCCCTGGCAGAGCTGTCAGGTAACGCTGAAAGAAGGAGATTTTCTATGACCACCAAGCTCACACGCTCCAACGGATGTTGGAGCGTGTCGCCGAAATTCTGGGACTACCTGAAGAAATCACGAATTCCGCGTCACTGGGAGGTCAATATTGAATGTGGTTCTTTCCCAGCTCATCGTTGAGAAAATTTTAGCAGTAATGTATCACGGCCGAGTATTGGAGCTTCATTCCGAGCGGGCCTTTTCGGCAGGGCCAAATCTGAAAGAATTCCCCTCAGCAGAACAAAAAGCCAGATACTCTATGATTTTTCCGCGGCGCTTATGTGGTTCGTAGACAGAAGTTCATCAGCAATGGAGCTTCTCGTGATGCGGTTTTTAGAAAAGCCTAATCCTGACCTGAGGCGCAGTTCAATGGCATTGGCAATATCGAGCCCTTGCTGGGCGGACGCAGTTAATCGAACTGCTCACCAGATAAGGCAACCGTTCCCCATAGGCGCTGACGTCAGACACGCCATTCAGCTACCTTAATTGCCTCGCTTGGAATGGTCAGCTTCTGCTTCCTGCTTCCGGAACAAGCCGCGGTTCATGGCATCAGGGCAAGATCGGTTTTGGGGCCGAAAAAGCTGCGGGAAGAAAATCACCGTTTTTTTTTAAGCGTACAAAATCAGAATCCTACCGGTGGAGAATGGCACTGCTTGATAGATCGCCATAACCTAGTAGAACGCTTTTAACCAAACGTAGCGTTTACAATCTGCCTGCAAATCAGACAGACGCTTAGACCTGTTTGAAACTTCTATGAGCAGTCACGTAAGCCAAGTCCTGCCAATAAAAATCGTGGTCACATTCTTATAATTCATTGAACCTGCATAGGGACAGAAATGGGCCCTACATCGTCCACCTTGGTTCATATTTTAATGAGATTATGCCGCATTCAGGTATGCCTGCCGGGTTCCTAGACAGAATCCCGGTTTTCCACCGCTGTGATCTACGAACCGGGGTCGGCCTTCACATGGCCGTGCTGTGCGAGATGCAGTTATTGAGCTGAAACAGCGCACTACCCGCCTTAGGCAGCTGCTTGCCGGCGTTTTCATAATGCCTTGATGGGGAGCGTTTAGGGTAAAGCAGGCTGCCTTGCCGATGACGCTTGAGACACCCTTAGGTCACCGCCTTGCATTTTCTGACAGACTGCGCGGAGATGGCGAGCCCCATGCCAGTTGCCTCCCGCGCGGACCGGTTGCGTAGAATCGGGACCTGATGAAAACTTCAAAAATGCTTTGCCAGCTCTGCTTCGTCTATGCCTGCCGCCGCTGTCGTGGGACGCTCGATTTGACGAACAATCACCGAGGGTCTCACCACCAGCCGGACATAATCCCGTGTCGGTGAACTTGATCGCATTGCCAATAAAGGTTGACAGATTTGCCGCGCGCGAACTTGTCGCGAAAACCACGTCGCCTCTTTGGAACCACGTCAAAAGGCCAGCCCCTTTCTTGCTTCGACAAGGTATTGAGCTTGCTCAATGACCGGATCGACAATATCCTGCACCGGCAATGCGTGCCTCGATGACCAGACTGCCCGGATTCGATTTTTGGCCACATCAAAGAATTTCGTTGATGAGGATGCCAGGCAGATGGTCCCGGACTGGACAAGCCGGTTCAATCAAGTCGGACAGCTGGTCGTACATCTTCGTCCAGCAAAGTTGTTTGGCTTCGGCAGGGCTGATATCGTTCCGGCTTCATACCCTTGTCAGCAGCGCTTTGGATGCCGGATAGCATGCCGCATTGCGCGACAGTTTGGGGCCACCGCCATGATGAACGTCAGCGGGGTGCGCAGTTCGTGGCTAAGCACCCCATAAAATTTGTCTTGCCTTGCTCGGCGCCTCTGCCGCGTCTTTTGCATGGCTTAGCTCGGTCACATCGACACGCAAGCCCGACATGCTGCCATCGGCCAGCGCCGATCCGACGCTTTGATCAACACCGACCGTCGCAATGTTGTTCAATTTCCAAAGAGTTTTGCGACTGGCGGTGAACCGCAAAAGCCGGCCGTTCGATCCACTTGGCTTGTCAAGCCGGCCACCGGGAACTGCTTGCCTGTTCACCCCATCCTCAAGCAACACTTCGAACGGTGTCCGTCCCGCTTCTCAGCAGTTCGCTTGGAGGTCGTTACATTTCCTTTGTGCTTGGAGTTGCTCAGCAACAGCCATCCTGCGCGTCGAACATGCAAAACCATTCGTTCAGCGCTTCGATGCGCTGCTAGCAACCGCCTCGGCCGCGTTCGTTCGCTCGACAGACCTGCAGGACATATACAGCAAAGGTCCCCCAATAGCATGAGGCCTGCAATAGCGATCAAGGCCGTTTTTGCCATTGAATACCGGCGCGACCTTCGGCAGCCGCCCTGGTGCCCGCTTCCCAACACCCACTCTTCGAAAAGAGATCAAACTCGAGCTTGACGGTATCCGCATCCCTGAGGCTTTCGTCACCGTAGGTAACAAAAGCGGCGTCATTTGTGGGCTTTGCGTCGGCTGCCTGGATCAGCATATCATAGCGTTTCTTCGGCTGGCACGTATGCCAGCTCGACCAGAAAACTCTGGTAGTCGAGCACGAGAGAGAAATAACCCCCAAGCCGGCGTGTGCTTTCGTCGATCTCACCCTCAGTGACAGCATCATGGGCCGGGCCAAGTATACCGGGGCACGCAGATCATCCCCTGACCGCCCTGCCACAAGATCAACAGGTCCGCCATCAGCTCGGTCCCCACAGATAGCAATCCGCTCGATGCCCGGATATTGTTCCTTCGTTGGGCGGCATAAGTTTCAGCCCCAAGCTCCGGCGTTTTCGGAGCTCTGCGGAATGTAATCAGACGCACCAACAAGATCGGGGCCGGCCTGCAACGTTTTGATTACGATGTCATCGATTTCGCGGATGTTTTTTGAACCCCAGTGAAAAATCCCCTTTGGGTTTTGCAAAAGGATTCTCACCAATAAAACCGCGAGTTTCTCGTAATGCGAGCATCTTTTTGGTGATTTGTTCCAATTCTCGCGAATATCGAGCATTTCAAGGTGGCTTTTAGCCCGCAATTCAAAACGTGAATGTCTCGGACAAAAGCCATCAATCCGGCCTGCCGCATAGGTAAATGATGATCGTGCGCTTAAAAAATGCGAACAACGCCCCAAGCGCCGCCAATATGGCGTCCTTTTCGACATGCTATGGAGGCAACCCGCCTTGTTCCATATAGGCGCAGCCAGGCTGCGGAAATTTTCTAAACGATCATTACTAGGGCGCATACAAAAACGAATGTATCGGGTTTATTCCGCCCATGTCGCCTTCGCGCCAATGTGTGCTTGTCATGCTGCACATCTTTAACCTGAGATGAACCCGCAATCCCATCCTCTACGCGAGCGAATGCTCAAATAGCGACAACGCGCCCGACGCCTGGACCGGACGCGCTAGCAGCACCGAAACCGTCAGCATGCTCTTGCACAGGAAAGATCGCTGGCGTCGGCATATTCCAATCATAGCCGAACCCGCTTTGCGTGCGCCCTAGCCCGCCAAAGCCCGTACGACGCTGGCTCCCTTGCCAAAACCGCCGCGCGATTTCGCTGTGGCACGGGTCATTGCATTTTGCCCGCGGTTGTCCGCGGGACGGGTGAACTGCGAGGTGCTCAGCTTTTGGGGCCGCGCCTTTGTTGCTGGAAATAGGTGCTGGTGCGCGCCGCGTTTTGGTAAATTTTGCCATCGCTGTTTGTACATCGGCTGGCTGGAAGCCATACCCGACCGCCCGCCAAAGCATGTTCCCGAAATCAGATAGCCCGCCAGCCAACGGCATAAATACCGGCCCGACCCGGCCTTGGTCTGATGAAGCCTCTGAACCCGCAGGCCCCCAACCGTAGCTGTTCTTCGCAAACTTCGACGCTGTTATAGCGAGGGGCTTGATTCAACGTGCAAGCGTCTCGGCTTCGGCAAAAGGCTGTCTCGCAAATCAGCACCTGTGAAGGTTCCCGCCAAACGACGCCCTTCGTTTCTTGCAGCTTTGCACGTCAGGGAACGCTGCGGCATCAAAATCTTTCGTCGCGGCAGCCCGCAAGGGTAAAGGGCGTGGCCCCGATGATCCGCGATGGCGACGCGTTTTGACGCGTTTTGTCATGATTGATCTGCTTTCTGCTGTACTTGGCGGGACGAATAAGGGAAGATGCTAACCGGGATACGGCGCAATGGTAAATGAGGTTGAAACGCGACAAATCCTGCGTGATCCTAGTGCGATCCTCGCGCAAGCCGATTTCCGCACATTCTTGCCCGATGATCCAAGCACCGACACCGGACGCAATCCCGTCGAAATGTCGGAATGGCGCATAAGCCTGCAAGGATGCCGCGGATGTTCGGCATAACTCCGTGGGTTGGTGGCGCTTTCGATGATCTGGGCCCGTTTTTCACAATGCTCGATTGGAAGCCCCTTCCGCGCGACAGGAATCGGTTGCGCACAATGAGCACGCGTCAGTGCTTCGCGCGCGTCGCTCGAATGCCTGCGGCAGCGCGTCCCGTCAACCGTACCCGCGCCCCGCCAACCGCATCACCACCCGACATCGTGTTCGAAAAACGCCGGCAGCAGGTTCGGGTGTCCTCGAACATCTCCACAAGCCGGGCAGCAAAGCCCCTGTTGGATCAGCAGCCGGCCTTCCAATGCGGGTTCAAGAAACAGACAGCCCGATGCCCGGCGATGTGGTCCGCCAAATAGTCATCGGCGCAACAGGTCTTCCCACGGGTAGAGCTTTGACATACACGGCGATCCGGCGGTTTCCCTTTCCGGTTACCCCCATCCCCCAGAAAAAAAAAACCCTTTTTTGGGGGCCCCGTCATCGCTCAGTGCGTTCTTATCGAGGTCGAATAATGCGCCCCTCAAGTCCGCCTCCCGGGCGCCCATCCCATGCTTCGACGGTGCGTAGTCCCTTCGGATTGCGGCGCCGCCGTAAATGAAAAGATCGCTGTCGGGGTTCGAAACACATACCGCAAACCGTGCGACAAGGGCTTCGTGGGATACCGTTGAACTGGTCGCCCTTCGGGCAGCTGCTGCCGTCAAGATGTCTCCAGCCACTGCCACTGGACGCGGCACTTTTCATATAGCGACGTGGGTTGTGTCGGCCGTTGTATTCTAGCAGCTTTGGGCAGGCCCCTGCCCTCATAGG
>Ga0163217_1095003_pt1 | contig 19335 bp, 9 predicted proteins | sample SynspAceP_FD_185933 | JGI IMG/M metagenome (GOLD analysis project Ga0163217, IMG submission 185933) | Saline lake microbial communities from Ace Lake in Antarctica - Synechococcus sp. Ace-P (PacBio error correction) | ecosystem: Environmental > Aquatic > Non-marine Saline and Alkaline > Saline ...
AAAGAGGAGAGATTTAAAACATTGGTTTTTGGGAGGGCCGGTTAATTTAACCAAAGGAAAAAACTCGAATAATCTTTCCCCCCCAAATCGCCTTTTACAATGGCCCCCTGCTGGCAACACGCAATAATTGTGGTTATTGAAAATTTTCTGATAAGGAAATGTGCCAGAGATTAGTAAAGGGAAAGTTTTTGCTTTCCGTTTGGCATTTACATGCGAGCAGAAATGGGCAATTCCCTCTAATGCTGTAAAGAAATAATACTTCTTGTGGAAAGGCTCTACGCTGAGTAACGTGACCGCTTTATCGCATGGTCTTCGCATGTTTGCTAGGAATCATTTTTCCATGGGGATTTCAAAGTGTCTTTTTGTTTCGCTATGCAGCATACAAAGGGTGGAAAGTGATGAAGGGGTTTTGAATTTGCTCGGAATTCGGATGTGGACGCTGAAAGCAATACTCCGAAGTTCCCATCGAATCACAATGACGTCTTGGGAAATCTAGAGAAAAAATTCACTCGGGGACTTAGGTTCACAACGCAAACTTTTCTGCTATTGAGCGCTGGAAATTTTTTCGAGAGTTTTTAAAATTTCTTTGCTTCCCGTTTTCATAAATTGACTTAGGACAGGGGTTGATTCCTGGGTGTAACCCAACTTTCCAACTCGTTTTCTTTCCCAGCCGGACCTGTTCGATCAACCCGATGCAGCCCGGACTTTTACCTAATTCCATTTTCATAGCCAGGAATCGAAGGATATTTTTTTCTTTTAATTCCTCATACTTAAATTTGTCAGAGTGGGGATTTTTAAAGAATGACTGCATTTCCAATCACTTTGATCAGGGAGTTGGATTACCGAATAGCTATTTGGCATCTGAGTGATTTTACTTTGAGACTTAATTCTTTTATTCCTCTTCAGAAAGCGTTTCTTGGATTGCTCCATAGCCTATCTTGACTCCGGGTTTTTTCTGAGCCGAAACGTAACAGAGCAGATCACAACTCTTTTTCAAATCGTTGGCTTGAATGAGCTTTCTCGATATCCAAACTTGGAAGCTTTGGATAAAAGATTTTTTAAATTAAATTAGCTCGATTCAACGCAGTCAAAGTTTCAAATACTTCCTTTGATTCTACGGCCATAAACGCACTATATTCTGATGGAGAGGCTCACCGTACGCCAGGGATCAAGGAAAGATTTTCGATACTCCCGAATTAATTTTCTATCGAATAATTCACACAATCATGCCAATAACTCTGCTTCCTACTTCTAGCAGAATTGTTCTCATTTTCGGCGATTCTGAATTCCTCTAACTCAATTCTTAATGAAGAATCAAGATCCTGAGTGAGTAAAATATTACTCTCACACCTAGGAATTAGGAACCTATAGCATCTGCTTTTTGCCAAGCCAATAAATCTTTAAGCTCTTCTAAAGTTTTGCAAATGAAAAATTTTTAGCTTTTTTTATCGATCCAAAAGTGGTTTATAATTTAGCGTAATGTTTTGGTAGTATATTCATGGATGAAAATCTTGTCCTGCGAAATAAGAGATTTTACCCCAATAGGAATCTAAAAAACTTCCAAAACATTTAATTTGATGAAAGAAATTCTGATCAATGGAATCCGAAATCGTCAAGCAGTCATGATATTGAATGCGATTGCCCAAATTACCTACAATACCTTAATCGATCTTTCCTATTTTTTATCCGATCTGGCAAAGAGGAAGGACTGTGGTTCTTATTAGCGGTGGGATTTCACGGAGATGAAATAATGGAGTGGTAAGTTAAAGCGGCTATTGGAGAAAATGGAGAAAGTTGGAAACTTTTAAAAGGGATTGATTTCATTTCCCCTTGTAAATATTTATGGATTTTTATCTAACACTCGGATTTTCTTGAAGGAAGAGATTTAAATAGAAGTTTTCCCAGAAGTTAAAGAAAGGCTCTTTGGCCGAAGAATTGCTTATATTTTGAATGAAAAATATTCTCAGATGACATGGTATTGATGTCTTTCACAGCCGAGGTCGGATGCCTCAGCAACATTCAAATTCAGTGACTAACGGATAAAGTAGCATTAGAACTAGCAATGCATTCGGAACTGATTACGTGGTCAACTTCCCATACATCGAGAAATCCTTTCGAAAGGCTTGCTTTTAAGGCTAAAAGAATTTAGTTTTTGAAGGTGGTGAATTCCATTGCGATTTAGAATGAACTATTCGTTTTGAAGAAAAAAAAAAAAAAAAAAGGGGGGGCCGTTTTAAGTTGGGGAAAAAACCAAGCGCTTCCCCTAGTAGTTTAGGATGTTGATTTTAAGTGTCCGAGCCTCAGGAGACTATCTTTCTTAAGAAAGCCAATTGGGTGAGAGCTAAAGCTCTGGATTTTCAACTCTAGCATAAATTGGGGATTCTGTAAAAAGGGTCAGATCTTGCAACGAATTCAGAAATCCTTATGGAAATAAAAGTGGCTGATGATGATCAACCATACCGATGGTTGATTTTAGGATTAGAATAATCTTAACAGTATCAATGTAGGAGAAAATGCGCCTATACATATTGGAAATAAGAATAAAAGCAATATTCTCACTAAAGCTATTTATAAATAAATTTTTTGCTTATCTCTTTTAAATGCCTTAAGCAAATCAGAAAATCCATTCAGAGTGACTTTGCAAAAACTATTCATACGAAGACTTTTGGAATCCAAGCTCGGAATTTGGTCCAGCCGCTAAATGGCATTTGCATACTACTTGGCTTTTTTTGAGCAATTTATTTTTTGGTATCCAAGTCTACCTCTTTATGAGGTAAAAATCCCAGTTTAATTTTCTTCATTCTTATTACAAACATTAGGCAGTCGAACTGCAAGAAATCAACGTGCCTGAGTGCGCCCCAGTTTGCTGATGTTTTTGATACAGAGACTAGTCAACGAGGCAAATGAGCAATTATCCTTGAAGAAGGGATAATTATAAAGATTTGGGGTATTTTTGGGATTAAAATCATGAAAGCAGAAATCAAGGCAGCTTTTGGTCGGATTTGATATAGCTCTGGACAACCGCTGGACCCAGTGGTATGAATGTAAATGAATAGTCTAATGAAAGAATAAAATGATTTCAATGGATTCAGCTCCGAGCTGGTATCTACGAAATTGGTCATAGGGCGAAGGCTTTTTCTTGATAATGACTGGTCGTCATGAGTGTTTTTGGAGCTTTTGAGATTTCAAGTTTACTTGTACCATGGAGAAATTTTTTTGGAATTTATCAGGCCGGTGGTTACAAGAAGACCTACAGTATTGGCATGATGAGGTTTTTGGGGGGGGCCTCCTTTGGGTAAAATCATTAGATAACAAGGCTCATTATATTGGGAAAATCTGCTGAGATTTGGACTTTAATTACACCTTAGATGGTCGAAAGCATTTTAGACCTAGCAGCTTCAGTAGCCCATGTGAGTTTTTATGAAGCTTTTTGCATATGCAATTGAAAGGTTGTCGATTGCCTACCGAATTTGAATGGAGGCTACTAATTCCGATTTTTCTGGGCAGTGCTGGGAATTGGACTAATTTCAGTTATTTGCATATTCCGGGTTTTCAAGTAGCTCCGGAGCTTTAGGGGATACATGGGGAAATTCATGATATCAATGGTACTTCGTGGCGCATCGGTGCCACACAGCGCAAATCATTTCTAGAGCTAACTTATAGATAACTTTTTTCAATCCTTCATTTTAGATTGGAAGTTCAATGGGATTGCCTGCAAATCAATTTTAATTTATGAAGAAAGAATTCTGATTTTGGAAATTTGTCAAGATGTATTCTTGGTCTTAGTTCCAATCCAAACAATTTCTTCAAATATTTCTAGATGCCAAAAGGGAGATAAATCTTCAACAAATATGGCACTTGCACGAAATATACTGATCGAAAAGAATTCGAAATCTTAGAACAACATGAAGAATACTAAAACGCTTTTAAGATTTTGGGTTACCTTTAATTGGTCCGAGCTTGGGCAGGGGATGGTCAGAAACTAAGATCTACTTCGTTTTTAGAATAGAGCAGGCTGAATTCATTACTTTCCCATTGATTTTTTCAGCAACTGTTTTTGAAGAATAATTGATGACGCTAGAAGATGATTTTCCCAGACATTCCGTTACTGCAATAGAAATACCTATGTGGCCGCATTGAGAGAAGGCTTTGGGAAAATGGGAGAATAATTGAATTCTCTTTAATTGGGGGCAATCTTTGGTAATTTTTTCAACTCCCGGAGCTTTGAAAATCTTGGATCACTACGATTGGATGTCCCTATGAGGATTTGTAATGTTAGGACGTTGACCTTAAAAAAAGACCACGCTATTCTAAATGCTGTACCATGATTCTCAAGGTATTACAGAAGCTTTCAATCTCAACCTACTTTCTCGAATCATCGTGAGCTGGGCGATTTTGAATGAGCGATGCATTTGTTCATTGGCCTAACTATGATCCGATTAGTGGGGAATGTCGAGCTACTTGGTCTAAAAAGAAACCAGACCTGTGGAACAAAAGCGACTGGATCGGGCTATCATTTTGAAGCCTTTTGAGCCAAATTTTCATGAGTAGTTAAAAAATATAAACCTGGAAGAGATTCTGGATTTGGCTACTCGATAGGGCTTATAAGCATTTCAAAATTTTACTGACTCGGAAGATTTTTTTGTAACTTTTTATGGAAAGGGCTTTAAAGAAAAAAGCAACGCATTTAATATTCGTTGCTTTTTTCTTTTCGAGTTAACTAAAGTTTTTTTTCAATCTTCAAGCTTGTTTGCTAACTCAGCTTCTTTTTTTCGGTAGTTGTGCATTTGCTAGGGGCTGTTAGGAGAAGTAATATTTTTGATTTTTTGGCTCCGTGCCAGAAGGTCGAGCGAAATTTTTTACTCCCAATTACTAGGTAAAAACTGCATCCGTTAAGACTTTCCATTCCAGTTTTCTTTCTTACCGGTTTTGATATGGGTGATCGTGATTCCTTAATCTTACATTCGAGCTACGGCTACTCATTCATTTGGAAGAGGATTAACCACGGAAACGTTTCATAACGTGAATCTGTTCAGCACATCCATCTTTTCCTTTTTAGTTCCAGAGATCAATGATTCTTTATACCAAACTGGGCGTAAACTCTGCGAGACATCAAATACAGTTTTTTTCCTTGAGTTTGTAATATGCGATCCCTCGGACCATGCACAAGCTGAGACTCATCTTTATCGGGACGAAATCTATCAAGTAGCATATGATTTCCTCCGCAGCATAATTTTTTCTTTTCTTCAGTTCAAGAATGATCGTGCAATATTTTTTTAAATCCTGTATTGAAAAACCCCCAAGTCACCCAAATCCCTTGGCGATCTCAATCGATCATTCTGTGGGTGAAATGGTATTGAATGATTGGTTACCATCAAGGTTTGTCGCTTCTTCATCTACTCAGAGATAGTAAGTCAGAAGGTTCCGGTTTGGTTACATTTAGCAATTCAAATTCCCTTTTCATTGGGACAGCGCGCATATCGATCTCCATCCAGGATCACAAGCCAGAATCAGTTTAGCATTAATTCCTTTCAGTTAATAGAAACGTCAATGTTCTGCTTCGATTCCGGATAGATGACTTTGGGAAATTGCCGTTGGTTCAGCTGCTCTTTACAACATTAATATTGTAAATCAAGCTTTCAGGCTGCTGGGCATTTTACAGTGCACATGAATAGGCGGAAGAAATAGGCCATGTCTTTTTTGGGGCCTGATAGCTTGAAGGGAGAATAAATTAAGCCCTTTACCAATTCTCATAAATCGCTTCAAGTTTCTTCGATGTACTGAAAAGCGGATCGTTTTCTTTTTCCAATTTACCTGATCGAGGAGGTGAATTTTTTGAACTTCAAGTGATGATTTTTTTATCATGAGGTGGGACTATTGTGCAAACATCTTCATAGGCCTTTGTAACGTTGTATTCTTTGGATTGGTGGTCGAAGCAGTGATCATGACACTTTTACACCGAAATGACGAACAGCAAAAGGATAGCATGGTGTAGGGGTTCATTTCTTTGAAATATAAACGCGTAATGCCATTGGCAGTCATTACAATCTTGCTGTAGTGGTCGCAAAAAGCCGTATTGTTGATTCGGGAATGTGCGTAATCGCACTTTGATGGTTTCATTTTGGAAAGCTTTAGTAGTAAATTTGGCCAAGCTTGGGTGCCATTCGTGGTGATACACTTAATCGATTAGTTCTACAATTAGCAGCGGAGACGCTGTCCGAATTCTAAATCTTGGATAAAAGAGTCGATAATTGGTCGGATGTTTTGATCAATTCTAATTGCGGTTTAGTTTTGTTCATCCGTTTCATAAGCCAAGTTCGGCCTTTGAAGGATAGAGGGGTTAATTTGAAGTATTTTGTCAATTTCAGTTGGGTCTAAGATAATGTATTTTTTTAAAAATGCATTCGATGATAAATGATTTTAAGTAATTTTAATTTTGGTTAGTCAATCCTTATTCTCATAAATGTTTTTTATCAAGACTTTGGCTATTTAGAACTTAGTAAAAATTACAAGCATATGGAATTCAGTTTTACTTGTTTAGGTAGGTTAATTTATTTTTTTACTTTTATGCTGTTCGGATCAGAAGACATTGCCTTATGAAAGGCGTTTTACTTAGCGGAAAGGATATTTTCTCTGCTATCAAATGGGAATTTTATGGGTTGAAGGGCAAAACAGTCAGGTTTGGGTCCAAGAATAAGTCCTCTAACTGGGAATGGAGGGATTTGGAACGCTAAACTATGGTATGACCATCGTGAACTGATTCGAATACTTGGAAAAGAAATTGGGTATTATAAGCATAGCTTTAATGCGAGTCCATTGGAAAAGGCAGTTTCATTTTCGTTTTGGTTTTTGATGGCGTAATGACTGATGCAGAAGTCAAAGTAACGGGAAGTTAGTCCGGACCAATTCATCAAGGGGGGTTTTTTATCGTTTTCCTATGAATTTCTCGGTACCTAAAACTTTCGGGAAATAACCTCCTTGAAGTTCAGGTTAAAAACATTCAGCTAATCTGTCATTAACAAAGCGGAGCGGGAGCTGTTTCTTGGATATTTGGCGGAATTTTATCGCCAGTGTTTTTTGGAAGTATTGCAAAAACTTCATTTCACTCGATCGACTGATTTCAAAAGCGGATGGGAGTTTTGACTTCTTTATGACACTGCAATCAAATCCTAAAAACTCCAAGTACATTAGAGGTCTAAATAAGGCTGTAGTATGTTTAGCCACTTTCTCTCAAGCTATTGACTCGGATTCAGTTTTGGATGAGAAATCAAATTCAGATATTAAACCTTGGAATCCCGAGCTCAAATCTTTATGAACCTTCGCTATTCTTGATTTCAGATGGAAAACTTGCTATAAAAATAGAAGAGTTTGGATTTCGAACGATCGAATTTCGCAAGGCGATGGCTTTTATGTCTAATGGGGTCAAAGTCATATCAAAGGAGTGAATCGACATTTTCATATCCTACAATACAGGCCGAGCTTTGACCGAGGACAATCACCGAGAAGATATCGGCTGATGAAGGAGATGAACATGAACGCAGTTTAGAATGTCTCTTAGGCCAGATGCGGTTTTCTAGAATTTGACAGACTCGGTAGGCCTTTTTTGTTTCTTTGGATAGGTGACTGGTTGGAAACGGATATGATCGGAGTGGGCCAATTGGTGAAGGAGACGTATTGAAGATGCGAATCATCTTCAGTAGTGATTTGGGAACCATGGTATGAGGGCGGTTGGGACCTTTTGCCAAATGAGCGGTTTTCATCAATTACGATATCAAAGCGGACCGATACTTTTATCATGGGCTTCAAGCGAATGGTTTTTTGATACTTTACATTATCCTCGATACGAGCCGGAATTAATCGATTGACTAGTGGTCGGATGTCCTTTTTGCCTACTGGAATGGCTTTCATGGGTTTATGATGGTGGACTTGGAGCCGGCTGGAGACTTCTGGGAAAGCTATACTCAAATCCATTGGGAAGCGGGAGGTTTTTCTTTGGGTTTTTTTGCTGATGAGGCTATTCTGAAAAGAGCTGGGAGGCAAATACGGATTTCGGATGGCAATCATGCCTGATGGGATTTCTGGGACCCTTTACCGAGAAGGAGGAAGTTTTTATAAATCAAAAACATCCTGGTCCCAATTCAAATTGAGTCATTTACCTAACTCCAAATTTTGACGGAAAATCAAAGTCTCCAACAAGTATTTTCTCAACCTCATCAAAGTAATTTAGAGTGGGAAATTGAAGAATTAGATGCTTGGAAAATCCCTAATACACTATTCGAAGGGACGATTGAATTACGGATGGAAAAGCCGGTGAAACCCGAGGATTTCGCTAATTTTCCCCAAAGGTTGGTCTCAAGGTGATATTTAATTTTTGAAAACTATCGAATTCACGGCGAAGAGCCTTTACTCAAATCGAAAGCTATTCGAAACTCCAGATTGGTGTAAAACATTATTTTTAGAAATGAAGAATTGTAAGAAAAATCAGATATTGTAGTCCCGTCGAGACTCGAAGACTTAGGTGTGGTTTGGAAATAGACTTTTTCTTTGGGAAAAAATAATTGCAATCTAGAACTTGGTACGAGTGGAATCGTGATTTAATTTCGCTAGTCAAAACGGAAATCGAAGGGATTGTTTTTAGTCTATGGTGTCTGGGTGACTTGGGAAGTCTTAAAGATGGTTCAATTCAAATCGGGCATCATTCAACTTTACCTCAAGGATTATCTGGACATCTATGAAAGATGGAAAGTAAGATGGAATCTTTCAGCAGCCTATTTCAGAGGCTGCAAATTCGATTTTGTTAGGTCTTGGATTTTCTATCCTGAAGAAAAGTGGTTTCCGAAAGTGGATTGGAATGGACCCTACGAGTTTGGGGCAAATCGATTGAAAGGAGCGGAATTTGGATTGGGGAAAAAATAAATAACACGATGAGGGCCAAGTTTTGAAAGTTGATCTATCAGAATTCAAAGGTTACCATTCTAACTTTCACGGCACTCGAGTTGACACCAAAGAGGGGGTGATTGAGATCGAGATGAAACCTGGCTTATATTTAGGTCTCTTCAACTGAATATCCTGAGCTTTTCGACAGCAAGGAGTGAAGCCGCTTTACAAAAGAGTGATCTCCATTTCTATATAAAATACTCCGATTGCATAAATTCCACCTTGGCAGAGAGATGGGCCCGGCAAGGACAAAAGGCTATGGAGTTTCTCATGGTGGAGATCAGGGTTTTCGATGATACTCTGGTTCGATTTTAATTAACGACTTGAAAGATAATTCTTGAAAAAATTAGTGATATACATTACCCAATTCCTATGCGAACCTATTAGTCTATTTTTTAATATGCTCTAGCGGAACGGCGAAAAAAGGCCACAAAGGGGGGGTTTTTTTCCCCAATTTTTTTTAAAACCATTGACGATTCAAGTCAGATACTGCGGCTCCGAATCAAGAATATCCAAGACTTCAATTGTCGTGGAAAACTGGCAGAATCTTAATGCCTGTGGACTATGCTTATGTGCCAAAGGGCAAAAAACCGGCTTAGATAGCAGATGGGAGAAATAGCGGTTCCATTGCAGTGGAATCCTTGCTTTCAGGAGTTCAGAAGACTGTAGGAACGGATGCCGAACTCTGGTATGAGCACACTTTGACTTAAATTTACTACTGGAAAGAATCGGATTTTACTTATTTGGAGCTGTAGACTGGGAGGCGAAGTTTGGGTGAACGATAAAAATGCGGAATTCATCGTGGTGGATTCGAATTATTCAGCTTTGACATTACGCCCCATTTAGCGAAAGGAAAAGCACAGAAAATCAATGAGAGTTTTGGGATCCAAGTGATTCTGGACCTCAGCTCGCGCGGAAACAAGTAAAAATCCAAAAGGAATTTGGTTACGCAGTAACTGAATCTGGCAACTGTTTTGGGTAGAAATCTGTTCAAGTACCTATTTGAAAATAGTCTACGCGGTAACTGATTGGGAAAGTCTGCGCTCCATATTCCTCAAGGTTTATTTGGAAATACCGAAGGGATGAATTTAGCAAATCGTTATTAAAGACGGCGAAACGAAGTTTATTCAAGCACTGCTCAATTTCCGATTCGAAATCCATCAATCCTTTCCGATTAAAGCTTGGTCTCCCGAAAACCTTTTCTTTTACGATGTGAATGTAACTGCTTCAGGGAAAAGGTGATTGATGTAAATCACTTCTATGCAGTTATCGAGATATCCGAATGGCCAAGGAGACGCGGTTTTCAGGGATGTTTTTTGAATGGAAGGCACTTTTCCAATATGGTATTGGATCAAGTAGGCCTGGTGCCTGATGGTTTTATTCACTGCTCCAAAATGTGAGGGCATTAGCTTTTGACATCTCAACAGGAGATGGGCTTAAATCTGATTTCGCAAGATGTGAAAGTAGAAGCGGCTCGCTGGTATTTACATGCAGAACCGAATTGGGTATGCTAGTCTGGCAAGGACATGCAAGTGGGGATATGGGAAATTGATGGGAGTTCAGTCCTGGAGTAATTCGCGAACGGAAATGTGTAAGGATGTACAGTCGAAGTGAAGAAATTTCAGACCGAATGGACCGAATTATGACGAATTTAAATCTTTCCTCATAATTGCCTGGAGTTTCCTTTTATGAGGCTTGGGGCAATTTAAAACACTGAGATTGTAACTTGACAAGAAGCTCGATCCTCGACTAATCAATTCTGCTAGCGGGGGAAATTTGAATGGAGGAAATGATGTAAGGGGAGACATGCTGCGATTTGCATTAAATATAATCCTGATCCTGTGATGCTGATCCTGTGATTTATGGTAAAAATAGTTGATGATTTTGGGTGAATTTGGGGGTTTGGGATTACCATGGAAGGTAACTTGGTTGCATAAAGATAATTGGGGCTATCAAGCTTTACCTTCAAAAGAAGATTCTTCAGAATCGAATATGAGAAATTGATGGTCGATTCAAAGCTAAATTGCTTTGGGACTTGCCGGAGCGGTAATATACTCAAGACGACTGATGTGGAAATTGAGAACTAATTGGGCTTGATGACTTATGATCGAAGATCGGTGAAGTTTGTGCGATTTCCTTAAGAAACTCATTCAGGTCTTTTATAAATAGGATTTCAGCTAAGTAAAAAGCCTGATCTGAAATTAGATCAAGCTTTTTACGTTCAGGCTTTGATGTTTTATCTTGTCTCCAACTCATCAATCATTTAATTTATTCTGGTTAGTTTTTTTAGACTTTTAAGGTTACTAAATTTAATTTAATAGTAAGGGTTCTTTATTATGCAAGTAATGCGTTTCATCAGGCATTTGCCTAAGTAGGATTCTAAGTGTTTAAGTTTATCTCAATGACAATTTTGCTTCGATCAATTGTTTATGAACAAGGGAAAAGGAAACAAATAGCCTCTTTAACTACGAGGCTAACTTACTCCTTTTTTGGCGGTTTTTTTCAGATTGGTTTCATTTCTGTCTATCAAATTTATCTTTTTCTTAACGCGCGAAAAATTCTCATAGGGAATAATTTTTAATCCATAATAAGTTTGCACATCATTTGTAAAATTAGCTCCAAGAAGAAATAAGGCAGGAATAAGAAATCCAAGCAAAATATGATCGATCCGGCGGGCCATTATGGTTGAGCCAGGCTCCGCAATGGAAAAATAATAGCCGAGAAGATTTTTGCGATTAACAAATAAAAAAGCTTGTGAGAATTGCTCCGCTCATAAGGGTACTTCCATTTTATTTTAGCATTGGAAATACATAAATATAAGTGCAAAAGTACTGAGATGACTCCAAATGATGTAGAAGTTCTATTGTCAAGTGAATAAACCACAAAGACGGGAAGTATGGATAAGATTAAATATGAAAATGGAAATACAGCAGTGAGCAGAAAACTTATTAACAGAAGAAATCCTAGTAACCAAACAAACGAAAGCTGATGCACGCGATCCAAAAAAATGCGGCTTAAAGAACAGGTTGATTGGTCAGTTAATTTTCCCAAATTTCATTCATTCGATATTTTTTTAAATGAAAGGAAAAAAAAACACTCCTGTAAGCACCGAAAATCAAAACCACGATACCTACTAAGACGCAATAAGTGAGTTGCCACTTTATTGTGTCTGGGCCACGGTTTCCTGAATATATTCTGCTGATAGAAAGTAGGCCAGACCGAAATTTGACTGTTACTTCCTGAGACATATCTCTACCAAATTGGCGCTCCAAGCTATTAATCACATCACTAATAAGCGGGGAGCGAAAGATGGCATAATAGGCTATATAGGACTCATAGCATGGATATGCTTATTCATTGTATATAGCTTTTGCCAAAGCGTTGGGATCCTTAATTTTGCTTTTTTTTATGATCATAGTTTACACTTGTTGTTTATTTTTTGAATTTGAAGAATATAATCAATCCTGAATTCTTCTTTTTAGTTTGATCCACTTTAATTCCAAAATCTACGCAGGGATAGGAAATTGAAATGCATAATTCACTACTAAACAAAAGTTTTTTGTTGAGAGATGAGCGGCTATTATAGTTTCATGAACGTATAGGCTCTTTAAAATTTAAAGACATAGCAATAACTAAATTACCAAATAAATGAGGGCTAATCATTTTAAAGTTTCAAATCTTCCTTGGACTACTCAGATTTGCTTCGATTTATTCAATTGTGAAACATTCAACGCCTAATTTCGATAATAGCGCTGATGGTCTCCTGCTTATAATTGGTTAGCCGCTGCATTAGTTCTTTTTTTAAAAATAATCAAGTTTCCTCAAGGTATTGGAGCGAGGAACAAAAACAACAATCACATTTTCGAATTTCATCAACCAAAAAGCAAAATACATTCATCTACTGGAACATGACACGGGAAACTCGTGCTCGAAAGTAGGCTGCTTTGCTTTGCATGCCTGGTCTTCATAATTGATAACCTGGGAAATGTGAAGAAGATTTTTCCTCAATCACAACCATCTACATTTCCAACCTGACTAGCTATCCAAACCCGGTCAAGAAGCAAGCAGTTAAATAATCAAGAGGGTGATTCAAATACGGAAGTTCAAAATTGACTGTGAAATCTAATTCAATTACTGATCAGTTCTGCATTGGTCGAAATCAATTCACAGATTTTTTAAGAAAGAAAAGTATCAGCAGGATAGGCAAAAGAAAAAAAACTTCCTCTTTAATGGTTTTTCGAGCAACGATTAGTATGGATTTCAATAGCAAAGATTCAGGAAAAATTAAAGGATTTGAAGCATAAAAAAAAAACCGCATTAAGCCGGGTTTCTTGTTTTTAGAGGTTTTCTATTAGTTCTTGTTCTCGAGTTCGATCGCTTCAAAAGTGCTTTGAAATTCCCTTTCAAAGGATTTAAGCCTCCCTTTGCTGAATAATATCGAAATAGTGTTGGGGTCGATCTTGTATGGGTTTGGTGAATTATTTGCATAAAATATCCTTCTTCATCACGACCACCAAGATATTCAAATTTTCAATGGCTGAAGGTCCTCATGCAATTTGACCTACAGGTCTAATATCTCATAATGAAGAACTAGGGCTTCTGGATTCAACGCTCTTTTTCGATTCACCAAACAGTGTGTATAATATCATCTGTTGCCGATTGCCATATGTTTGGCAAACTCACAGGTCTTTGTAGAATCCAGTATTCTTTCGATTTGAGATTTTTTTTTGCCTTCAGCTGGCTCAATTGATGGGACTTCACGTAGCCATTATCATTAGAAACACTTTTGGAACATCAAAGCTGATATTTCGGTAGAAATATCTTTGTCATGAAGTGATCAATAGCTTGAAGCACATACATTTTCATAGAATTCCACCACTTAGTCATTTCTCCTAAATCCTACATTACCACACATGATCAATAAAATGTTAAGCGATTGGAGGGTAGGAGTAAAGCACTCTTTCGTGCAATATAACCTGGAAGGAAACCTAGAATAATTTTTCCGCTCGAAAAAGGTGTGAATCGTTTCGCGTAAGTTTTGATGGAGGCCACCTTTAACCGATCAAATTTAATCGCTGCGGATTTTGGTTCAGAAATGGAAATTTTGCTCCTCTGGAAGTAGTTTCTTTTCATGATTTTCCGCATCTACCCACAGTGGCAATAATTTTCACCATCACATGAAGCTGGATATGAGGCTGAGATAGGTTCTTCTGGTTGCATAGGTGAAGTCAAAACAACCTAATTTTACTGGTTTAAACGTAGGAAGCACGATACGAATCCCGTCTCTGGTGCCTGAATAGGCTATTAGTTCGTATCCGAAAGCGTAATTGATAGTAATAAAGCAGATTGTTTGGCGTTTGCTACATAGAAGCTCTACATAATCAGTACATTGAGGGGAAGAAAATCTTCCAGTCATTTCAGCGGTTATTTGGTTTATATTCTTTGAACAAAGTAGAAATATCCCAAATAATATTTGGTTTTTTAGCAGCTTTATTCTGCGGTTTTTTATTCAACCAAACTGTAATCCAAGCTAAGAGTAAACAGAAACTGCCCAAGATCGATGGAAGTATGAGCCCGAGCAACAATTAAAAAATAGATCAAAATGGGGCAAAGGAACAAAGCCTATTAAAAACTTAAATGTAGGCATCAAACACTTTGTTGAAACGCCTGGGCTTTCCAAATCCAAAGTAAAAAAAGTGGCAAGTGGAGATTTTCATGAGCTTATTTCATAATCACTTGATAGTTTTTATTGGATTTTGGACTTTGCCTTCATTTAGAAAATGAGTCACATCGGGGCTAGAGTGAGGTCGACTTTATGTACGATCAAGGATTCTAGCTTTCTCTTGATAGTCATACTTGGAATGGTACACGTACAATTGCTCAGAGGCAGCTTCGACTGCTTTGGTCAATTGTCGGATTTAGACGCGGCATATCGACTTGATTGGTCGACAAAAAGTGATTCGAATCGACTTCCAGATCGTCGATGTGCGCACTGTAATCAATGCCACTGGAAGTATGACAGGATTTTTTTAGGGTATTTTTCTTTCAATCAAAAGCTATACGGGTAAATCTTTACTCAACGGACGGGAGATTCCGAATAAGCTAATGGCACCTTCTGAAAAATGATGATCGTTCATTCGCTGAGTACTTAAAAGTATGGTCAAATGTTTTTTGATTATTGTTGAATTGTAGAGAAATGCATCCGCACCGATATACTGGAAGCATCCTGATCCAGCCTAACATTTGGCTGCATGGGGTTTTTTTTGAAACACCGAAGCTCGAGTGCGAAAATAAGGATTTAAGGTTGGTGTGGAGTACTAATAGTAACGGATCATCAATGCATTTTGATGGATTGCTACTAAGAATGATCGGGCATTTTTGGGATATTGGACTTTCCTTCGATGATGATTTTTTCCTAAAATAGGCCGCGAGTGCGATTTTAGTCATTATCGGATGAATATGGCATTTAAGAGTGATCATTTACTCATTCAAGGTTGCCGGGCGACGTTTGATTTCAAAAGACTTGCAATCGTCAAATCCTGAATCAAATGCAAATTCCCGCAACAGGGCAGTAAATGACTAGCCATACGCGCCAATCCATAAATAAGTAAAATTAAAAACAGCCCATAAACTGAATTCTGAATTCCGTGTTCTCAATAGTCAGGTCTTAATATTCTTGCTTAAGGCAATCCAGAGATTTTCCGGTAAATATCCGGTACTTAGCAATAGATTATGAGCAAACCCCAAGAAAATCATTTCTATATATCTAAGAATAGATCAAGAATTTCCTAAAATGCAATCAAACGAATGCCAAAACAGATCACAATAATCAGTGGTTTATATTTTTGCAAAGCGCTCGGCCCCATGGCAGTATTGACGAGTCAAAAATTTCCGAGAATAAAGCAAGCCAAGGATAAGTGCTATGTAAAGAACATCCATTAGTCTAATTCGTTCTCGGATTAAAATTAGAGGTAGGTGCATATAAACTGCCCAAAGCGCAAGTTTTGAATGGGGTTCATGAAAATAGAGCTCTGCTGGAAAAAGCAGTCAAGCTTACTGATAGTGCGGTATTTCACTGCCCTCTACTGAGAAAATTAGAAACATTGCCGCTGGACAGATGCGATAGAAACATACCCAAAGCTCCGAGCGGGGGCTGCATCACAAGAGAGGCACAAGTCAAAAATGGAGTAGAAATAAACTGGGAAAATAAGCCTAAGAAAAGGATTTGGGATTTTTAGCTAATAAGTCAAAGTCTTTGAATCGAAGATCCAACGCCACCCCATACATGATCAATGCGAGTGCTAGATTGAGCAGAGTAAAATGATAGAGAAAATTGAGCGAATGGTGTCGAGGTGCTACTTGGGTTCATTAGGATCAATAATCCTCATTTTTGACTTAATATCAAAATATGATTCACTAACTCTATCAATATTCACTCTAAAATGCTTGAAAGCATAGGGCGAGCTCGGCTTTCTGAAGAAGAAGTACTATTGAAACCTAACAAAAAAGGTCAGTCTAAGACTTTGGACAGCTATTTTTATTAGTATATTTTCTCTTCCATCTTTTCCAGCGAAACGGCATTGACGCAATAACGCAACCGCTTGGAGCAGGTCTCTGGGAATGACAATGCCGAGATGTGCTCGCAGACATTGCATAATGCTTTCGACTCTGACCATTCGAAACTTACATCTTTATGATAACCCCATTATTCACCTCAATAGGCTGCATGAATGCATGGCAGTCCGTAACCACTTTCAAAACTTCACACTAGAGTAAAAAGCGGTGTTTTACAGCAAGTACAAGCATATTTGCCAGCTCTAAAAGACTTACACATAATCGGAGATATGTGCTCGCTCTGTTCCCTTTGCGCGCCACATAGAAATGGCTCCGAAGGGAGCAATTTCTTTTCCATTCCTTTTTCAGTTTTGTTCTACTCTTTTAGGTGGAATTGGATTACACTGTTTGTGCAAATTTGATGATGTCGTATCCAGTTTAGCATAGTCCGTATTACAAATTTATCAGGCCTTTTTGTTCTGGAAGTGAAATTGTCCAAAAAAAAAGGCGGATATTAATCGGGCTTTTTACTAACAGCATATTTTTATTTTTCATTAACCCGATCATTTGGTTCTTTGACCTTGATTGATATGAAGGTAATGAATCTTTTTTTTTCAAGGAAGTATTGTCAAAGTCTAAACTAGCTACATTTAAATTTAGCTTCCCACTTTGCATCGTTTCACCTGATTCACTGAATAAGAAATAAGCGATTCAAATCAAGTTGGTAATCCGCTGGACTTCCACTTGTTTTCATTGGATTCGGGAATGCCATTTTCAAATTGGCCTCAATCAAATCTGCCCGTAGACTGAGTAGGGTGGTTCCACAAGGGATTGTTCACATGCACTCAATGAAGCACCTTTTTCAAATGGCCTGCTACAGCCTGAGGAGCAACACAAATGGTATTGGACTTTCGGAGTTTCCTTCACCTTACATACAGCTACTGTTCCTTTAGGACCAACATCTTCATCTACTACACAGCAGTCCACTTCATCCACGAAGATTGTTTCCAGCTTGATCGTCAGGTGAAGGTGTGTATGTAATCGTTGTGGTTGTGCAACTCCTAATAGATTGCTAGTTTTCTCCAGTGCTCCATGTGTAAGTGTAAGGACAGTGCCTCAACTGCATCTGTTGCAGTAAGCGTAGTTTACTTGCAAGTGGCTGCATATCCATAGTATACAAGCAATCTTCACCCGATTGAAACCCTGGCTTCTGGCGATTAGTCGAACAGATACTGGTAAAGTGATCGAGATGGTGGTATTTTCCATAATTAGCTATCAAGTTGAAGGAATAAACAAATTCTCAGTTCCTTCTAGATAGTTGTCGTAGCAATTCTTTGAAATCGTAATGTGATCAATCACATATCATTTGAAGATAAACGATCTCATTGCTCACTAAGTGAAATGTAACTCCTCAAAATTAGGATCAGAAATGATCACTCATAAGTGTTTGAACCATTCAATGGATTGATCTAAGTCATCATTGTAGTCTCCAAGCAAAATGATATTATCGTTGAAAATAGAATGCATACAAACTATCTTTTCAGGACTTGGTTATCAAATCTTCTCCGTTAAGATTTTCATTCGCTGACCTGATTTTGCATGAATATTGATAAATCTTGAAATTTTTTCCTTCACGCCATTGATTTCTGCGTGCAGTCAGCATCCATGGTAAAGCGTCCTTGACAGAAGGAAGAAGCAGTACTGTCCGGATATCCATCAAGGCATCTGTCCAAACCTAATCTAGCTTTGATATACGATTTCGAACAACACTTGCTCTGAAAATAATAATTACTGCGGTATTGTAGATAAAGCAGATTTTCTGGCTGGAAAAGTTGGGTCGGCATCAAATGATTGGAGAATCGATTCGAGCACATCACAGATAACTGATTTGGGAAACAAGGTTTGCTTAAGCTCTTCGTCTGAAACTTCCTGAACTGCGATAATATCTGGTAAGTAGCCTGGAAGACTTTTAAAGACATTTTGCAGCCTGCCAAGCTTACGTCATTGGTCAAAATTGGTAATGGGTCGCACCAAAGAATTCATGTTCCAATCATCAATTAATGTTCTCAGAATAGGAATTCAGATCCTGCAGCTTAATAAAAGCTGAAGTTCCTGGTACATCTGCAAGAATCTTGGAAAGTAATTGAAATTGTAACTCTAAAGCTTCCAGAACTCCCGTGATTAGCTGAGGCCTCATTAGGAATCACTCTTCCAATTAACTGCTGACCTCGCCAATCGATTCTCATGCGATAGTGCCTGTGCATCAAGTAGATCATAGTTTACTCCTCCGAAAGATAAGCCTTAGAAAATCACAAAAGATGCGGAGATATAGATATAGATACCTTCTATACTAGGTTAATCTCAGAAATTGATACAATTCTTGGGATTCTGAAACTTCCGCTTCTAGCAATTCAACTTTAGTCAACATCACCAGTTGGTTTGCTGATTGGAGGCTCAATGCTTCCAGTAAATGTCCAATTCATCACCGATTTGAAATACATTCATCCATGATTTGAGTATGAAAACAGCAATTCCACAGTAGCATCTTGATAAAAGCTGGACACCAATTGATCACTAGCGGTTTTATAGCTATAACTCGAAGTTTTTGTTCTGTGATTTTAGTTCTTGCACTGCAATTGTTACAATTCTGGTTCTGGATTCACGATTAGCACAAAACTCTGACCAGTATTTTTTGTAATTGTAGTCTTGGCAATTGCATTGGGAAGAACAGTGAAGTCCTGATATTGTTTCCGGTACCTTGAGTGAAGCGAAATCCTACTGCAGTGGATGCTGTTTCGCTACATTTACATCGTATCATTAATCAATCAGCAAAGCTCCGACAGC
>Ga0163217_1075557_pt1 | contig 19329 bp, 22 predicted proteins | sample SynspAceP_FD_185933 | JGI IMG/M metagenome (GOLD analysis project Ga0163217, IMG submission 185933) | Saline lake microbial communities from Ace Lake in Antarctica - Synechococcus sp. Ace-P (PacBio error correction) | ecosystem: Environmental > Aquatic > Non-marine Saline and Alkaline > Saline ...
CCAGGGGAGAAAAGGAAAAGGATTCCCCCCCCCCCGGAGGGTTGGGAAACCGGGGTCAAAAAAAAAAAAAAAAATGGCCTCCGGCCGGGTTGAAAACGCCCTTTTTCCAGGTTTAAAAAGCCAATCCACGGGTCGCCCGGCCGGGCAAAATTACTTCATCTTTTCCCTGGGGGCCCGTAAAATAGAAGTTTCCTCCGAACGTCAGCCGGCCCCTGCTTCCCTTCAAACGAAAAGGGTTGTTTTGCGGCAGTGGTGGCCCTTTTGCCGGTAGGCCTTCAAAATGGGCCGAGGTAAAAATTCGCTTGAGCCCGGTGAACGAGCGCAACGGTGACGGACTGATGAATGCGGCCGCAAAAAAGCTTTCCGAAGCAACGTTGCGCACCAATCAAGGGCGTTGACGCGAATGTTCCTCCGCGCCTTCTGAAGAATTGTCCCGCGCCCAGGTGAGTCAAAGGAAGGACGTGGGTCGGCGTCCAAGTCAGCCAGCTTGCGGCAAAGACGCTGCGGTGGTCGAGCAGATCAGCACTGATTTTTTGCTTACGCATCTCTTTACGCTTTAGCGGCGCGTGCGAGCCGCCGGCAACGGGGCCAGTTGTGCCGGTCAGCAAAGCGGGTTAATGGCGCTTGCAGGTGATGCCACTTGATTCCAACTACAGTGCGTTTATTGGTCCAATGGTTCCTGCCTCAAGATAAGAATATGCCCTGGCGACCATAGACGATTCTGCGCCGTTTACCCAGTCGCACCAAAAGGGTAACCACCCCATGAAAACAAGGCTCTAACGAGGAAGAATGGCGTTGAAGAAGTGCGCTCACGCGCCGGGTTGCTGTAGATCTCTCGACCCAAGTTGGACGAGCCATGATGTTTGCACACCCTGCACGCACGCCATGACGCGCACTGCCGCACTTGGCGGCTGGCAACCGCAGCCTGCCGGCAAATATCCAAGAAGAAATGCTTATACAAAACGCGCGGCGAACTGGAAAGCGACCGGGCCTGGGTAGAGTCGCACGATCCATGACACCAACCGCCCGCGCCGTTGATTCAGGATAATCGCCGGCTGGCAAGCCTGATGGTTCAGCATGTTGAAAATGATCTACGAGTGGGGCCAGGGACAAGCCCCGGCGCTGGTTGCCCTACATACCCGGCCCAACCTCGCGCCCGCCGGTTAAAAGGTTTCTGGCACAAAACGCGCCAGGTCAAAGAGATTCAGTTCAGCCAGATTACTGACAAAATCCTGGCCGGGTAGTGGTGCCCCGAGTCAAGATAACCTTGCAGCCCCATCACATTCCATATCAGCCAGAAAAACTGGCTGCTCGAGGGTTTCGACCGCCTTCGGCGACGATACGCAAGCCCAGCGCCCTGGCCCAGATGAAACGATCGCGGTAAATGATGTGCCTATCGAGCACGCCCATGCTGAATCTCGTTGACGGAAACCCGCGTCCAATCTTCAGTTTCAATTGACCGGGAGATCCCTATGGTATAGCGGCTGAAGTGGGCCCGAACCGAAGTCATCTATCGAATTACACTGACCCCGCCTCGCAAGCCTGCCGCAATACCGCCATCGGTCGCATCCACGTCAGTCATGGCCTGGTTCGGTGATCGTCGATAATTCAAGCAACTCAAGGGGCAGGCTATTGGCTGCCCAGTGCGCCTTAATTCGGCTACAAAACTGGGTTGAGAAGCGCAGCGCTGACACGTTGACCGCAACGCAACTCATTTCCTGATGCCCTCGCCGTAACCACTGACCCAACTGGCGACAAGCCTCGCGCAGGACCCAACTGTCCAGCCGAACGATCAACCCGGTATTTTTTCCGCCATGCTGAATAAAAGCGCCGGGCGCCAAACAGGCTTTTCCGGATGCTGCCTAACGCAACAGCGGCTTCTTGCACCAACAACTCTGCCCGCTGTTGCGCAAATTTGGGCTGAATGTAAAGTACCAGTTCGTCGTCTGCACCGCGCTACGCAGGTCGTGCACAACTGCAGTTGCGCCCGGCGTCCACGTTCATCGACGCTTCAAAGAAAGGCTGAAGCCGTTTTTGAACCAATTTCCTTGGCGTGGTAACATGGCCGCGTCGGCATCATCAGCAACTTCCTGCTGTCAGCGCCATCTGCTGGATACAGCCACACGCCATGCTGGTGAAAACGCGCAGGGAATGGCCTTCTAACGCTCATTACGGACGGCTGACCAGGTCCATTATCATCCGGCCAATCTGTGCGGCCTCCGTCATTACTGACCCTGCAGCAGGACGAAACTTCGTCGCCTCCTATCCCGCGCGAGGGTATCCGCGCGCGCAAAAACGATGCCTTTAAGCGCAATGACCTACCTGCTTAGCAGCTGGTCACCGACGTGGTGCCAAACGCTCGTTGACCGGTTGAAGCGTCAGATTCAGAAACATCAGGGTGATAGATTCGCCTTGCGCTGCACTTTCTGCCAATGCTTTGCTGAATGCGGTCTTCCAGCAACAGGCCGATTGGGCAGTTTGGTCAATTGTCGTGCAGTGGGCCCGGTGGTAAGCTCTGCATTGGCAATGGCCAGGGAATGCTCAACGTCTGCGTGCCGTGACTCCAGCCGCGCGTCCAGTACCGAGGTCAAGCAAAGCAATGCCCCATTACCGCCAAGCGTGACCAACAAATCACCATGCGGCCAGCCAAATTTGTTGTCCAGCCCGGTCGATTTGCCGCCCCACACCAACTGCCCCAGGAAGTTGCCGCAGCCATGCGGTGAATGCATGCGATGAAATCCGCCAAAAAACCGCCATGATCAGCGACGCACCTATACGCAACAGCTTTTCATGGGTGACATGCGACGCGGTGCCAAAGCGATCAATCAGGGCTGAGGCGGGAGGCCAGTAACCGCGGATAACCAGCGACAGCCAACAGGGTCCAGTCGTAGTCAATGCCTGGCTGCATCACAGGGCATACATGCCCCGGTAATGCCAAATGGAGCTATCCCGCCGCCCCAGGGCGAGAGCACCCACCATCAGGATGCAGATAGGGCAAGTCGGGCCGCGAGATCCATCCACAGTGGCGAAAGCCGAAGCCCAGGATGGCCAGCTCCAGCGACCGCCAGAGTGATGGTCAATCGTAGCCCATGGGGAATCGGCAGGCTGAAGCTGGCCAAGCCACTCCCGACAAAATGCATTGACCCAGAGAATGCCTATTCCCCATGGCCAACTGCCCCCACCAGCAATCGCAAAAGGTAGCCACTTTAATCGTTGCTGTGGCGATGCGGCCCGATAGATCCAGAGCTGTGTAAGACGCGAGGACCGCGACACAGTAGGAGATGAACACTGAATAGGTCGTAACTTGCCCGTAAGCATACATCCTCAGATGTCATGAAATTCCTGGGGGAATTGGAACTACACGGGCGTGCACGCAATACACCTCGCACGGTAGAGCAAATAAATATCGCAAGGCATAATACAGCAGCCTTAAGGCTATCGGCCAGCGCCGAGACACAATTTCACTCAATGTCCCGGCGCAAATTCCGACAGAAAAGCCAATTGGCCATAACCAAAGACCTTTCTTCCTGCGAGCTGCGGCCGAGCTATACCCGCCAGGCATCGTGATCACGGCATTCAGCCAAGCTTTTACTTGCGCGATCTCAAGCCGCAGCCGATACTTCGGCAAAAGGTTTTACCTGCTTGCACTATAACAAGGCCTCTTCTCTGAAATCTGCGTCCGTCAGCCATCTGTGCCTACCCCGCTCAGCAATGATGGACAGAGGGTAAGAAGGCACCATACACAGGCGCGCGCTGTGGCTGAAGTAATGTTTGTTGCTTGGCACAGCAAGCCCTATCAGTTGGGCACTTTGTTTCAGCTGCCATCGCCCGCAGCCGCCCTCCGCCGACAAGCATCATCGAACAGCGCCGATTCAGGCCGCCGACTGGCTGATGAATGGCCTGATGGAATGGGCTGACGAAAGCACCCTGCCAAAGCTGCCACGCCACAGCCGTAGAGGCGTGGCATGGCCCCACCACACCAGTTGGCCAGGCAGCCTGCCAGCGAAGAACCTGTACTGGGCGATTTCAGTGGGCAGCAGATCGACACAGACACCGAAAGACCACCAAGTTTCTGCGTCCGAGGTGACGAGTACTACATTTCGCAACCCCCGGTTAAGACGGCAGCCACAGGATTTCAAGGTCGCTTACAACGCTTTGGCCTGAGCCGCTGCAACAAGTACTTCTTGAACGCTTTAAACCCGGCGGCCGCCTGCAAGCCCACGGCATGCTGGGATACCCAGCAGCAGGCGTGGTTTCCTCTCTACCAAGGCGAAGGTCGGCCATCAGGACCCTTGCACTGGACTGCCGGCAGCAGAAATGCCAACTTCTGTGCATCGAAAAGTCACAACCAGTGATTTCAACGTAACTATGACCCCGGCACAGAACACCTTCGCCACGCCGCTGGCAGGCTCCGTCCGGAGTGGGCTGCCAGAAGCTGCTCACGGGCCGCATTCCGAGCACCCTGACCTGGTGCTAAAAAACACTCGACAACCAAGTCCGCAAGCAAACAGAGGCGACGCGAAGGGCTTCAGCGCCAGCCGAGTATGCCCCTGCGGCAGAGGTGGAGTCTGTGCCCGCTGCATAGCCGCACGCTCACCGCTGGAACGACGGCTATCAGGCATGTGCAATGCGCTGATGGAATCACTTTCTGCCAGCATTCTCAGCGCGGAATCTCTAACGAAGGTCGACGGAAGATCAAGGATGAAGTCTTCGAATATGGCTCTTTCAAGGCAGAGCAAGATGCACGCGCCGGGCGTGGCCTGCTCGCGACGTCACAGACTCGCACAGCGGTGCGAGCTAACGCGCCACGGTGCAATGGCGTATGCACGCAATTCACAACACCAATGCCCAGCCCATCCGCGCGGCGATTGATGGCAGCGGCCTGCCAAAGCAAAAAACTATGATTCGTCAGCCCACCATAAATCCATCCGTTGGCCTCGGCTGCGCGCTCAATGCATCAACTGGGCAATGCCCGGCAAAGCTGTATATACCAATGACCTCGGCATGACCACAGCTTTACTTCGCCCATCCGGCTCAACACTGGAGGCTAGGGCATACCGACCATGTCCCTGGTTGCCACCAATCCAACTGAACTGCGGCAGTTGGTTTGCCCAGTACCTGGCGCAAATACCCGACGCCGCGCCACGCGATGGCGGCTAACGCGCAGGATTTGTCCGCGGTACGCGGCGGCAAACACCGGCGCGGCGCTTGCGCTGAAAAGACAACTGCCGTGAAGATCAAACCGGCGATCAGAGTGCCACTCTGGTCCAGCGAACTGCGCGCGCTTAAACCCGCCCTCGCCGCCCTGCAAACAATTGGCCCGTGCTCTCCACATGCTGATCCAGTCGTGCGTGTCGCCGCCGTCACAACTTGCCGGCACTGGCCAGCGAAAACCCAGCCATAAGACCTGCTCGGCCCCTGGCATCCGCCCATCGTGCGGTACGCCTGGCGGTTGCCTTGCAAACTCGCTCAGTTACCTGCGCAAACGAGATCTGGGCTAGCGCCTGGCCGACATTGCAGGCCGAATAGCGAGCGAGCGCAGAACATAACTGCCTGGAGACGTGCCGAAGCCAATTCACCTGGTCCATGCCATATCAGCTCAGCGGTCGTGAGGATCAGGTTGAAGCCGCCCTGCGCGAGCCAGACTGGAACGCGACCCCCGCCTTCTTTCCCGCAGTGATCATGGCAGTGCTCCAGTTGCAAGAGCAATACTTTCTTTACCGGGCAGCGCGGCCTGGAACAACTGCAGGAAAGCCAGCGTCACCTACCCAAAAGAAGCCAGCTTGCATCGCACTCGCTTGCCACTGTACGTCTGGGCCGCCTGCCCAGATGCCTGGCCTGCCGCGTGACTGCAAGGCCCAACAATGGCGCCAGACAATGCTGATTACGGTCCTACGTACTAGCGGTTGCCCTGCAACGACAGCCGCGAGCCGGACAAGCCCGGCAAATTGCTGGCGCACACAACCCAAGGCGACCCGCTGCGAATCGCAGTTGCGTTTGCATTGGTGAGCGTTATCTGGTCGGGCAATGCCTCGCAAGAGGCTGGCAGTGCTACTGGAAGAGCTGAAGCTCAAAATTTCAGAGGACCCTGGTCTTGCGCGACGTAAATCTTTTGCTGAACGAAGGTAGATAATTTGTCGGTAGCCTTGAGTATGCAGGAGACGCTATTCTGAGTCGAATTTTGAAACCCCAGCATGTGATCAGCGAACTCCCCAACTTGAACACATCTACGGCGGAGTGGCTGAGGCGTCACTGAAAAAGGAAGGTTCCTATATCCATCCGCTGTATCAGAAAGCCTGATTCAAGCCTCCCATATCGCGTGATGCTACCAGTGTCCGCGATGGTATTGGATGTGTCACCGCGCCGGCGACGCGCCGGGCTTTGTTCCAGGTTCTGGATTGATAAAACCTGCCGCTTCCAGAAGCGCAGGGGCAATTAACCGGATAGACAGTCTGCGCGAATCTGCTGACTCGACTCACGAGTTGCATTGTTTTTCAATGATCCGCGGGGTTGGAGAAACCTGGAGTATGGGCCGGGCCCACCATTACCGTAGAACCGACACTGATGGAGCGCTTTGCGGTAGGCGGAAAACCCCCTGCAAATGCCGTGCCTGGGTTGACGAAAGTCCGAAAAGGTGTTTCTTTCAGTGCGCTAGAGGCCATTAAAACTGCGCCGGGCTTTGGGAGCCAGATGCACACAAGAGCGCCGTGTGATCTGCCCAGCGCCGGCCGCATCCTCGGCGGGCGCTGTCCCAATTGGCCTCGATAAACGCGAGGCGCTATGACCCAGGAATTGCTGAACGACAAGCAAAAAAAACCCTTATATTAGGGCTGCTGTTATTAAGTTGCCTTCTGCGCGTCCGGGCTGGGACGCGAATGCGAACCGGTCGCTTATGGGCGAATTGGGAGAGATCGCTGCCCGCGCGCGACTCCAGCATCACCCGCTCCTATTTCGCTCGCTATAATAGACAGGCATATTGCCAGCGGCTTCGCTTTCTACAAACTTTGCCTACATTCCGTATAGTCAGGTGGTCGGCGGCGAATTCCTGCACGCACCGTTTGCGAGATCCCCCTTGCCTGAACGCCTGCCGACGCTGCCCGAGCCACCTATGAGACTGCAGTGAATTTATTTCAGCCAACATGGAACCCATTCTCCTCAGGAGTGGTGAGCCAATTGCGCGGGAGAACAGCCCGCCGCAGTTGATATGATATGTGGTGGAATGGCCGTGATCATGCTGCGGTCCATGTGCCAGTGAATCGTGGCCGATATGCACAGCGCTCACGAACCGAGAAGACAGCGGCGGAAAAAGGCCCACGGGCCATGCGCCGGCCGTCAAGACGCTGAAACGCCCCGCCCCGAAGAGCAGCGCCACAGAGCGGTTGGGATCGGCTTTAGCATCGGGCTTGCTCACGGCCCGAGTTACCGCGCTCCTGCGGGCCCAGCGTTCTGCCGCCTATGTGCGCGGATAGCTTGGTCCCGCAGAAGCCAGGCACTGGAAGACGTCATTCCCGTTTTTAAATGAACTATAGACCAAGCCCTGGCTGAGTTCGGCCTCACGCTATTGCGACGTAACTGATCTAAGAACTTCCGACTTTCCTTTATCGGCATGTTGGGGCACATGACCTGCCTTCACCCCTTGCAATACATCAATCTGGCCGCTATCAAGCTTGGGAGAACCAAGGATGGCTGATGGTAAACCTGGCAGAGCTCCGACGCCAAGGATGCTGACAGTGGTCGAGCGGATGAAGAGGGCATGCTCGATCGACTGATGGATTTTAGCCGAGAGTCCGAGTCGGCGGAGGTATTCGCATCACCGCTGCCAGGAACATTGGATCGTGGCAGTGCTGTGCGCGATGTGGTGGACGCCAATAGCCGCAACCGAAACCGGACCGGATCAGTACCGCTTGAAAGACGAGAAGGAGATGGCACTGGTAACTGGGACTCAGGCCGGATTGCGCAGATCTGTCAAAACCTGATCGTCAATGCGCCTGCAACCTATTTGGTGGCGAAAATGGCGAGATTGAGTCACTGTGAGGCAAGCACAGACAATGAGGTCAGATTGCGGTTCAACAACGATGGTGAACCGTATAAATCGGAGATGCCCAATTGCAGAAGGAATATTCGAGCTTTCCCCGAACGCGGCGATAAGCCGAACCAACAGCGCCCACTAGGAACCTGGGCCTTGGGCCCTATATTGGTCAAGGAGTTGGCCCGGGAATGAACGGTGCGCCAGTGTTACTTCCAGTGAAAGCAGCGGCACCCTGTTTCAAGTTGTGCTGCCGAAACAGGGTTTCCGTGAAGGCAAGCCAAGCTAAAGCGCAAACATGTAGAGCCACCGCCCTCCTCTCCCCTATCAGCAGCGCTATGATAGCGCCCGCCATGGCCCAATAACGACTGCTGAGTTTTATCCACTGAACTTAATCCTATTGCCCCATTCTATTTTTTTGCAAGACAGCAAATGGCCTGATGCCAGGTGCCCTTGCCCTCCAGCATTACTGGGCAGGCTTTTCCCGAGGCCTGGCTATTTGAAAACTGTTTGTATAAAGCAGGCGCTTACAAGCTGCCCTGGTGTATCCGTGTTTTCCCTTGCCTATCCGAGGACGAAATAATGAATCGCAAATCGACCCTGCTCAATGAGACCATCAAAAAGTAACTGCGAAGCTGCTTGAAGACATTTCAATACAGACTGAACGCGCGGGTTAAAAGAGAGCTAGGACTATTGGCAAAAAAATCGAGGCCGGAGCTGGCGGTGCACACCACGCTGGAGGAAAGGATTTTTAATCCGCTTACAAAGCAGCCGGTGGTAAGCCGGAAGCGGATACCATTGTATCACGAAGCATTGAGAGCACGGCAGTAGAGAACTGGTACTGCCTGATTTGCTCGCCACCGAAATCCTGGGAACAGTTCATGTTCTCCTGTCGAACTGAAGGTCTGAAGGAAATGCTTGAGGCACCTTATGAGGAGGAGGAATAAGAGATGTTTCAAGGAGGCTCGTAACTCGTGAGCAAGGATCAGCTAAGCGACCTTGGGGCGAGCAAATGGCCGCCAAGCAAAAGAAGCGGAAAGCGGCTCCAAAGTAGGTACCTGACCAAGCGGGCCGGCCAAGTACAGTCTGCCCAGGGCCGCGACTACTACCGGCGTCAGATTGCGTCAGCCTGCGATCTTTGCCATGGCGGCTGCGCGATAACGGCAAACAAAAAACATCGAACAGCAGACTGAACACGACGTATGAAAACACAAAAAACCCAAGCAGAACCAAGATCCAAATCAGGGCCTGAGTAGCGAAATGCCAACCACCCCCGGCCCTAAGCGGAAGCCAGGAATGGCGCAGCCCAATCAAAACCCAGCAGCAAATGCGCTTTATGCGACGCGATCGTGCGGCTCTGCGCGGCTGGCCGCTGCTCCCAGTTTTCAAACAAACGATTCCACAGCAGATTCCAGCTTACCGCTACGACCGAGGTCAAATTAGGCTCGACGCGGGCACCCGCATCGCCCATGCATGCCCTCAGTAAAAAACCAGAATGCAGCGGTGATTGAACACTGATGGTATGATTTCATACCAGCGTCACATAGACCAGCTTTTCGAGTAATGCCTTGCATACGAATATAGTATCCTGCTTGTTAAACGCCTCCGGCGATTTCCCGAACAGAACTGGAATATACGTGCCGTTAATCGTGATAGCCAGAAAAGACGTCTCTATCCAGAAATCTGAACATAGCATGGCTATTCCACCAGCCGAAAACGGTTAAAGTTTGTTTTTCTTGAAGTATTGACAGCGGCTCCTTCTCGGCTGCTGCCCGCAGCTCAAGCGGGTCCCTCCGCGAACTCGCATGACCTTGGTCGCAGCTGGAGGCAGAGCTGGAATATGCTCTGTTTGACCGCTCCTCCAGAGAAGCGACACCTACGGTCGCCGCACAGCACTTGAGCCTAAAAGCGCGTGCAGTTTCAAGCGCCAACTGCGTGAACTCAAGACCCAGGGCTCTGCAACTTCAAGGCTGGAGATAGCGACTCACAGTCCGTCGCGTCCAGAACTGCTACCGCCGGGTGGAAATGGCGCCGCTTGGCGAGATTGTCCCGAGGAGTTTCCCTACACTGGAGGTCGAGATTTCGCTCGGAGACCGCAAGCCGATGGCGCTCAAGTTGCTCCACGAGGCGATGGCAGATAGCTCGGTGTTTTGAACGCCCGGCCCCTGATGAACGTGAGCGTTTTTCAGGAATTTCGTAGCGAACTTTCTGTTCGCCGTGGTGGGGCTGGGTTATCCGCTGCCATGCTGATGGCCCTTTTTGCGAGAAGAAATTTGAAGAATATGCGAACAGTATAGTGGTCGCCAGCGGGCGAGAATAAGCCGAATGCGGATCCGCGCATGGTGCTATCCAAACAGTGTGGCTGACTACAGCCACCTGGCACGCTTAGCATGGTCCAGGCGGCCTCGGCTGGGCGTGGGCTTCCAAGAGCCTTGATCCACCACTGATTACTAATGGAGCTTTGATGAATCCAGCTTTGGCCCACAATGAACCAATGAAACTGTGCTGTGGTGGTATGGTCCCTGGGTAAGGACCGCCGCTCGGACTGGGCGCCCAGCGTTACAGTAACATTAATGCCATGACTCACTATAAGTTTCGTAGGATTATACTCCTGACTACAGCCACTTTCGACACATTAATATCGACCTGAACGACCGCCTTATAATTGCTTATAGCTATCCCGGTCGAATACAGCATTAAAACATTTGTAAGCTTTCAGACTAGCCGGGCCCGGGTTGCCAGATTGTAACGCCCTCATTTGCGAATACCTACTTAATATCACAGCTAATCCACAGCAAAAAGGTTATATCCACAAAAAAGGCCCGGCACATCATTCAAAAACAATGAATAACATGCCGGCCCTCATTTAAACATTTAACGCTAGGGGAAACTATTCCACGCTGCGGTTGGCGTCAGGCGCGCCTTTTAGGATTGGTGCCGCCTGGGGTGTGGCTAGGAGCATCAGGCGTAGCCGAGCCGCGCCAGTGGTACCAGCACCTTCGTTACCCGCGGCGCCCGGATTTGCTTTGCTGGCCCGTCAGAGTGCCGCCCATGCCTGATCGCGCTGAGCATCAATGAATCGCGTGATCTCAATCTGCTTCCTGGTGGCAATCGTTGCCCAGCGCCGTTAGGTGCCAGTGTTAATCTGCATCGCAAGAGGAGGCGCCAGCCGCCCAGAGCAATAGTAACGCAAGAGGTATAAAGAATATTGGAGCAGTTTCCATAAAATCACATTTTATTTAATAAACCTAAATCAATGCAGATAGAGAGGCGGTTAATGTATAGAAAAGTCAGGAAAAATAATAAAAAAACGCCTATCGACCCCAAATACGAATAGAATATCCCTTCATCTATTCTACAAGGAATAAAACCGCCATTTCTAACCTTCTCTCAAGCCACTTAATTCAAGCGATCAGATTAATAGTATCCATCAACGAAGGTTTCATATGTAAACAGCAATTTAAAATGCGCTCCACGTTAATATATTAGTTTCTCCCGTACCATAGAAGATATTACCAGATGGCCGATATAAGAAAAACTACCCTGCTGGACGCCCGCCATGTTTAAACCGCATCTGAAAAAAAAAAGCTTGAACAGCAGCAATGAGGAATTGACTGCACTACGTCAGTTGGCAGACTGATGAGCTCTGAGGCGATGTGCATCGAGCTGGACAAGGACTCAGGATTAATTCGGTCAACACAGCGGTTTTGCCCAGCTTGGGCTACAACGCGGATCAGCTAACGCCATCGGCCAATGCCGATATCGTGCCCAGCTACGTCAAGCAAGCTGGCCTGCTTCCATGACTTTCGCAAGCAGTCGCAGCTTTCAACCTATCGCGACGATTATCGCTACTGAAAAAGCGACGGCTCGCTGGTTGGCTGCATGTGCGTTGGTATCCGCCTGAAGAGCGAGGCGGAGGAGCTTTTATGCATCAAGGGTTTCGCCACATGACGGGACCCGCGAAGTACAGGCGGCCAAAAGAGAATCAGGAGTTCATTGACCGCCCTGGAGCGCTTCTAACAGCGGTGGACCAGTTCAACCTCGACGGCAACCGTGAATCTGCGCCACACAAAGTCAATTCCTCTCAGCAATGGCTCCTCGCAATCCCAGATCGGTTGGCAAACATCACAGCCTAGTTTCTGTGACCCCGAGAACCCGCATCACACAGGGAATAACAAACAGTTCTGGCAAGACGCTTAATCGCGGCGAAGTATGTTCTTTCCAGCCGAATCCAGCGCGTGGACTAGCAATGGGACGGGTTAAACGTGTGGGCTTGAAGCCAGTTACAACCCGGGTGCAATGACACTGAGGGCGACTTTATAAAGTGGTCAAATTTGCCAGTGTCGTCCAGCGAGCAGGTTGAGCGCGAAGCGGAAGTGCAGGGAAGCCCGCCAGCATGGCTTACGCGATTTCCCAGCAAACCCAATATCAGTGCGATGCGGGCGCTTCAAGTGGTGCTAAAGGAACAACTTGTCCAGCACCATTGGAACGCGGTGGCCCGCGAGGTCGAAGTCGGCTACTCAGGGTTAACGAACACTGGGCAGCAATCCTTTTGATCAGTTCCATGGTGCAAACCATCAGTGGTATCGGCGGCGCAAACCAACCTGCCTGGCTTAACGCAGCTATCGAAGCGGGCCGCGCAGGCGAGCAAAGGCCGAGGTTTTGCAGTGGTGGCTCGATGAGGTAAGGCATGTTTAGCCGGGGCGTGACACGCCAAGGCCACCAAGAAAATCATTCACGTGGTAAAAAAATCAGGCATTGCGTGACCGAAGCAGTGAGGACATGGCTAAGGAGCCGTGAACAGGCTGACCAGGGCTGACTTGGGCCAGCCCAAGGCAGGCTGTGATCGCGAAATCCAGAAAGGAAGCCAAACAAGTGGTCCGCTGTGGCCTTTTGCCACGAAATTGAAATAGCCCAATGGCAGACAATGACGTTTTGTCGATGGCTCGCAAACGACTATATCAAAGGGGCTTGCAGATTTGCTGCGCGTACTTATCTGTGATCCTCTGGCCTAGAGCTTGGGAGCAACGAAGCTGCCAGCCTTGAACGTGCCCCGCGGGATTTTGAGACAGCGTCAATCACATGCCCAAAAGAGATCCCTGGCAATAGATACCTGTATAACGCCCAGCGCTGCATGCCCTTTTGAAACAGCTTAACTGCTGAACACCGCACCCCGCGAAAGCTTTGAATCGTAATTACCCGCATGGCCAAGTCCAGCTTTTTGGCCTCCTATAGCGGCATTTCATTAACTGATACGATCGGCAGTGGTTCAAATCCGGTCGGCGTTGGACCACTGGGAGATTCCGCGATTCAAGGCTTGCTTGTGGCGAGGTGGCGGATACCCTCGGCAACCTGTGTTATTCCCGACCTCCTGGACGTCGCCCTACTACCGGACAGACCTTGCCCAGTCAGGCATCGCTTTTTACGCCGGGCGCGCGCCGCTGACTTAACCCCGAGACGGTTTCACACTCGGTGCCATGTGTGTTCTGGGTACCGAACCCCGCACGGGTGACTGATCACGTAGGAAATGACCCTGCTGCAAGATCTGGGCGGTCGATGGTGATGGACCGAGTTGAGCTGCAGCTGCCTATGGCGCGCAATCGAATGCGCTGACCGGCCTGCCCAACCGCAGCCAGATATGATGAGCATTCAGGATATGAGCCTGGCAAAGCCCTGGTCCCTGCGCCCGCCTATATCATGTTCAGTGAGTTGTGACGTGACTCGATGGGCTCGCTGCAACGGTGATGGGCCCTGCGATTTTGAAGAGCTCTGCCGCCTGCAAGCCGTCTTCTGAGTGAGCATAATCCTGAAAGGGGCCGCGCTTTACCAATTGGGCCCGGCCAGTTTTGCGCATTTTGGCAATTTGCCGACAACGTACGCCAAATGCTTCTGCTGCTTCCACTTTACGCGTCCTGTTACAGACCCTGACCACCGGCGAAGCCGTTTGCTGTGATGGTAAGGCCGGTCGTTGGGCGTAGCACATTGGCATCCAGGTTTAACCGCTGCGTCGGACATTGTACGTATCGCTCATAGCGCCTGCCTGGGAGCGCGCCTCAATGAACATGGCGTAGCGCTTTACCCAAGCAATGCCCTCGATGCTGATCACCAACCGGCATTTCCAAATATTTGCTCGACTCCGCATCGCCCTGAGCTATTGCCGGGCCACTCCGTGAATTCCAACCTCGGCGTCTCTGGTGCGAGTGGTACTGGCCGATGCGTGCTGAAGCATTGATTCGCTGGCGGCACCTCGACCGCAACGTCCCCTCCTGACGATTCATCCGTTAATCGAGCAGACCCACTGGCAATACCCTTGACTCGCAATGGGTAATGCGCAGTGCATACCTCAGGCTGGCGTATGGCATAAACAGGGGAAGGCCTGTGATATCAAATCGAATATCTCTTGCAAGCCAACCTCAGCGAAATGTTGATCTGGCCATCGCTTGTTGCAGATGAAGGCAAAGCAAGGCTTGCCGGTAACGGCATAGAACTGGAGCTGACCTGAAAAGGTGCGCTGATGCAACGACAGTGCACTGGCTTCCAAGCAGTTGACCGTTGTGAGGCCGCATTCGTGTCCGTCCATTGAAACGACTTCGGCACCGGCTACAGCCACTGGGCTTTATTAACAGGAAATCCAGCCCGAGGTGGTCAAGATCGACGCTCGTCACCAGCGCATGCGCTCGAAAAGCGCAGCCGCACGCTGGTCAAGGCCATGATTGGAATGCTCAGGGCTGGGATACGAAGTAGGTGGCCGAAGGTGTGGAGGACAGTCAGACCTGGGCATTTCTGAAAGACCTCGGCTGTGACCAAGTGCGCTAATCTGGTCTCTCCGCCCCTTTACGGTAATCATGTTCCGAGCAAATGGCTGACACGGAATGCCGGTCAAGGGATTGGTCCACTTGTGACCAGCGCAACTTAAGGGATCACATTGTGAGCTAGGCTTCTGGCCTATAGATTTGCCCTTCTGACGCTTCTCCCTCGCACCCTCGCGAAGTCCAATCCTCTAAGCAGGAGCATCGCAGCCTGTATACAGGGCTTGCTGCCACGCCCAAATCCAACTTTGCACTGGCACGCTCATCAGGCTGTTTGCTACATTTGGTGTAGAACCTTATGGAATAGTGGAATGGGCTATTTGCGGGCCTATAAAGAGTCCTGCTCCCCTCCAACAATGAAGTAACTATTAATCAATGCCCGAGTGAGCACCATGAGCGTGGCATGAGCAAGCCCCGCCCCCAGACTTTATGCCCTGACCTAAACTGAATCTGAATGATACCCTTCCCAGCGATAGCTTCGGAACCGTATTCACTATCGCAAATGGCCAGCCAACGCTATTCGACCTGCCCATCGCCGCGATCCTCGCTCACCGAAGAAACCGCCAATGGTCAAATCCCGCTCGGTACGGCGCAAGGAAATTCCCCCCGATCGGAACCTGAGATGGCGAAGTGAACCGATACTCAGCGCGCTGACCATATCTTGACCTAACTTCGCCCTGAACGTACAAGGACAGTGTGCTCGCCTCATCCGGCCATATCGTTTTTTTAATGCGGAGCGCCCTTGACCACCCGCGAGGGCTACACAATTAGGGCCATCTGCGTGCTGGGGTAAGAGCCAAAGGAACATGGCAGTTCATGAGTCAGAGGTTCTTAAGGACCTTGCGGCCATGGGTCCATGGACCAGATTGAATAACAGAGCGCCATGTCAGACTCGCCCCATGAACTGACACTGCCAAACTCGCAGCCTCGCCGTTCGACCTGCACGACATGAGCGAGGCAGCAACCAAAGCGGTTTATGTTGCTGTTATGGAGGTGGTCGATGTCGCTTCCATGGCTCACGCACGTGATGGCCCTTCCTACATGGATAGAACTGGCCCGCTCTGCCGCCGCTTGCTGGCACAGCCTGCCCAGGGAGGCCTGCTTTATCATCTCGCCCGTGCCAGTTTGCTCAACTTGTTGATCTGATAAAATGAAGAGGACGTGGTTCATCAGCAGGCATGGCGTTAGCGCCAGGCGCTGCGCGGTCTGAACAACTGGCGAGGGGCGGCCGACATGGTCCCGGCGGTGTGGGCAATTGCCCGCTTGAAAATGAAAGAACTAACCAATAGGACATATTGCGCACGCGGCCCATAGCGCCTGCTGACGCCCGGCTTGCCGACAAACGGCGTTGCCTGTAACTGCCCGCGAGAGTGCGAACGATCAACAGCGGGCGCTTTCAATGCGGTCGATTTTCGCGCGGCACGAAGAACTGGGCAGTTACATCTTGGATATCAGCCGCGGGTACCATGCGCTCCAAATGTAAGCGTAGGTTGCAGAAGTCCCTGCTACGTTTGGACTCATTCTACCGGGGGCAATGTGTCGCCAGCGAATTCATTCCGGTGGGAACAGACCCAACTGGCCAGAACCCTGACCGCCTGGTCATACAGGCGGCTAAAGAGCGGCCGCTGTGGTGGCAAACTCAAGGGCTCAACCTGTGGCATGCTCGATGCAATACTTTCCGCTTCGAACCTTGAGGAGACCGCCCTGGTCGAAGCGGTTGCTGCATAACGATGGATCAGCACGCCGCCGGTCACGTCGCGATTGAACGAGTTTTGAACGAGAGTCATGTCAACGACAGCCCATGGCAAGTCATCACTGGATCAACCCCTGACGGCAGGCACCGGCGTCGCAAATTGATGGAGTTCGGGACAGGTACAGCAGCCTTGCCTACTCAGGAAATCCCCCGCAGCAGGTGGTCAACTGATTGATCGCTCCCTTCATTCAACGCACGAAGCAGAGAACCCGTCCGCACGCGGGTCAAGGCGATGATCTCAAATGGCCCACGACCTGGGATATAGCTGGTGGCCGAGGGCGTTGAGGAATATCAACCATGCATTCTGGACAGCCGGATGCGATGAAGTGCAGGCTAATTTAATCTCCGGCCAAATGCCCCCAAGCCGTTCGAGCAGTGGCTGGTGAGCAGTGTAACGGCCTAGCCTGCAATCGCGGCCTCCCTAGCCGAACCGCCAGGCGTTCAGCCGCGCGAGCAGCGCCTGTTCGGTCTGCTCCAGCCCAGCCAGCCGTCGTGATGATACGCCAATGCAAGTGCCCACGCAGCGGCTGGAGCCATCGAACAGTGCTTCAAGCGATGACTCCGCGCAGCTCTGCTCACACGCCAGCGTTGGGCGATTGACGCAGCTAAGTACTTCCCGGCTGGCGTAATGGAACCTGCCACTATGGCGTGGCTGCAATCGACTATCAATTGGCTGCCAGACCTGTCGCTAGCGTCGCGTGGCGGCGGCAATTCGCGCAGCCTGGTAATGCGCACCATGGCCGCCCCGAAGCACAACGATGAGTATCGGCATTTACCCCGGGTTTTCGATCAGCGCTGGCCGTCCATCATCATCCAACCCAAAAGCTGATGCGCGGCAGCGGCCGAGCGCAATGGCATCACAAGCGAGCCAAGTTGAGCAGTGCCATTTTTGAAGCCGACCGGCAGACATAAGCCGCTGACCATCTCCTGTGTCTGGGACGCATAGTACGTGCGCCAATCGCCGCCCAACCCAGCAGATCGTCCAATATGCCCGCAGCATGGCTGCAACAATTCGTAAAGCGACTGGCAAGGACCATCGCCGTCAAAGTCCACATCAGCCTGCGTGAGACGCGCGGAGAGCCATATCACCACTGCCATCCAGGTCCGTCGAGAGCAAACCCTTCCCACCTAGGTGGTACGCGGTTCTTCAAACATACAGCACGCATGACCAACAGCAGTGTCACCAAAACCTGCGCTTCCAGCTTCTTAAGCTTTTGCGCGTACCAAGGGCCGCATCAGGGCGTAGCCAGCAGCAGGGCCCTGCCACGTACCAACAACGCTCATCACGGCATGATACCCGCGCGATAGCATCGCGCGTCGGCGCTATTGTCTGCCAAGCGGATCGGCAGGGAAGGCGCGGCCGCACTGCGCAGGCTGGGAAGCGCCTGCGTACGACGCGAAAGTAGGCTCTGGTGCCTCGACAGGGTCGCATCAAGGGCTCAAGGTGGGGCTACGCAAGCCGGTGGTAACGGCTAGAGTGGCAATTCATACTAATCCTCGCGTGGCGCACGGTTACGCCCACGGCAACTACGTAATTCTGGGTGCGTTCGATTCAGGTGTTTTGCAGGAGCGCAGAAGCGCTGGTAAATCCCAGTTAAAGAAAAGTACAAACGCTGCGTGTGTGATGCTGGTACATGGTCAAATCCTCATTGATTAAGCTTGTCATTGAAATTCCGTCAGTTACAACCATGAACCATAGCCAATAAAAAACCCGGGCGGAAGCCGACCGGGTTGGATACTGCTGCGCGACCCTGGAACGGCGCGCCGCGGGGATCAGGCGCGCAGCGGCTAAACCAATACCCAAAAATAGGCAACCCACAACCGCTGGCCAAAGGCGCACACACCGCCGCATGCGCGAGCATGGCGGGTGAGAACACGAAGGTGCAGCAATGACATGGTATCCCTAATAGAACCCGACTCTAGCTGATGATCGCCAGGCGGCAAGTCCAAACACCCGCCCGCACAACTGACGCGAGCGTGACAATCTCGGGACTGGCCCCGCACACTGGTACTCATTAGGAATGATGCGATGCCCTCCAGGTATCGTCAACCGCCTCTTGCAATACAGCCCCAGTGTTCCACATGGCAAGGCTGCCGTGCGCCTGTTGTACAGCGCTGTGTTGTGCAATCAACTCGACGTCTCGGTACGAAACCGCCCGCCGGTCCGGTTGCAGCCACGACCGAACATCGTGTTGCTGGCCATAATGACAATAGCCGCCTGCTGCCGCGTTTTGCCGACTTGCAACCCCATGCCGGGAAACCCGAGCAGACTGTTGGCCCATTGCGCCCTCCTCGGTGCCGTGCAACCCGGCAGACGCAAGCCAGACTTGCCCGGCGACCATCGCCAACAGCCCCTACCGAGCAACTTCCACCAGCAGGCTCCCGCGCTCTCCACTCGTGTATCCCGTCTGACCCCACCCGTTGGTTCGATCAATACGAGTTAGTGTCGAGGATTACCATGAAATCATTACTTCACGAGCCCGTATCTATCGCCTTGTGATTCTGTTGGGCCTTGTGTCCGTTTGCCCAACCTGCTACCTGCGTCTACCGCGCAGAAACTACCCACCGGTAAAATCCGACAACACCCTGGCCCGGTGGAACCTGCGTGCGGTCGCACTTGCTGCTGAGGTGATCCGAGAATGCTGCCAACGACAACCAGCAACTCGCCCACGACTGCGTTGCCTGCGCAAGGAAAGACTTGCCTTTACCCAGCCTGCAAATTTCGCGGAAGCGGTCAGCTT
>Ga0163217_1074274_pt1 | contig 19326 bp, 12 predicted proteins | sample SynspAceP_FD_185933 | JGI IMG/M metagenome (GOLD analysis project Ga0163217, IMG submission 185933) | Saline lake microbial communities from Ace Lake in Antarctica - Synechococcus sp. Ace-P (PacBio error correction) | ecosystem: Environmental > Aquatic > Non-marine Saline and Alkaline > Saline ...
CCGAAGAGATTAGAAACGCTTGCTCTGGAAGATCATCAAACTCCACCATCCAAGAATGCTTTAAAAGCCCACGGGGAAAGTGTTCCCCTTTTCAAAGAAACAATAACTTTAACCTGGAAGAGCCTGGGTAAAAAATACCCTTCTTGGCTACGAAGAAAAAAGGCCCCTTTGAGAACCAGAAACGCTGGATTTTACGAGAACGGGTTAACCGTTTTTTTGCTTATCTTCTTTCAGAATAACTCGTCCATACCCAAGATCGCGATGAATGTCCCTTTAAAGCTCTTTATAACGTTTTGCAATACTTTGTCGCCACGCGCTACGTCCATAATGCCTCTTGCCAAATAACCAGAAGAGGAATCAAAGCTGAACGCTGAAGTGAGTCCAAGAGGATCGTTTATCGCTGGGTTAAGATAACCAAAGATGCCGAAATGTCAGAGAACAATACCAACGGTTGGCGTTCCCAAATGAGAGAAGTCGTTTTGCTTTGGAGACGGGTAGTCAGTATCCGCCCAGGTAACGTATAAACCGCTTTGAACCAGATTGTGATAGAACCAGTTCTAGTAGAAGGTGATACGTTCCTTTTGGAAGAACCCCATTCTCTTTCAGCAAGTGTAGGCTGGTAACCTTACCCAGATGGCATAACGACTAAGCATGCAGATACTTCCGTACCCGGCCAAGCGTGTAACGGTAGATTGTTAATCTTAACGAAGAAAAGTTTACGTCAACGAACTTCGTCACGGAACTTTTCAGGCATCGTCAAACAGTCAAAGCAACAACGTAAACGGTTACCTGGTGGGCTCGTTTCAATTCTGACTCGTATACAAGAAGATACTTTGTCCGATTAACGTTCGAGGTCAGTCATCTCATGAATAGAAATGCGTGTACGCTTCACGAGTACGCCTCACCCACACCAGCGAAATAACAGAAATAAACCACTGTGCTCGATGCGTGTTTACGGATAAGCCTCCATATGTTTTAACGTTTTTACCAACACCGGCACCACCAATAAACCAACTTTACCTGCCTTTCGCGAAGACAAACAAGGTCGATTAACTTTGGATACTGTCCCTCTAGCAATTCGTTAACTAGAAGACTGCTCAGCAATAAGAAGGCGCAGCACGGTTGAATTGACCAACGCTCTTCTTCGCCGCGATTGGGCCTTTTTCATCAATCGAATACCCTAGAACGTCCAACTAATACGTCCTAGTGTTTCTTAATACCGACAGGAACAGAAACAGGTTTGTTTGTATTTTCTACAAGCAATCCACGCTTCAATACCATCGGTAGATCCAATTGCGATGGTACGAACAAATACCGCGTCGCCTAGTTGTTTTTGTTGAACTTCCAACACAACGTCTTTGCCTTCAAATGGTTAGGGTCATCATATCTTTTGGCACGCTTATCACGTGGGAATTCCACGTCGATAACAAGCACCGATAATTTTGTACGATTGTTCCGCTACTCCCTGTTCGATCCTCTTAAATAACCTAATAACTAAACCGGCTTGCCGCGCCGCTTGACTATCTCAGACAATTTCCTGGTAATCGCTGCTTGACAGAGCCTTGTTGTACACCAACTGCAATTTCATCGAATGATATCGCGGAGGTTTGTCCGTTTGCCGGTTTTTTTTCATCGCAAGCATACGAGAATGCTTGGTTCACACGCAATGTTTTCAACGACTGACTGTATACTTGAGATTCAATATAGCGAACGCAATAATTCCGTTTAAAATTTTCAAACGGCTTCCTGGCTCATAAATGTAATCCCCCAGTGGTGCTGTAACTCTGTATTCTCTTCCGCTTTTCAGTGGCCAAAAGTTGCTCAACCGTTGGTACTGAGTCATCGTAATTAAACGAACTCATTAGAAACCAACATAACAAACGATCAATGCGACCTTTCGTCAAATGCGTCTAAGCATCACTTTACACTAACCCGACTAAGTCGTCAGCTTTGGGTGCATACCTAAACCGGTGAACGCTGCTGTTACATTTCCGCGTAGTTACGGAAGATGAACGGCTTTTTAACCGCCAATGGCACAGATGTCGATTTCAACACCCGTATCAGCGAACTGTCCTTCATATCTTTTTAAATGGGCTTTTTTGAACGACGTTTAACGTTTCAAACCACCACATAAACACGATACAGAAGAGATTACGATATAACCAACACGATTTCGCCCTCACCCCGTTCCGGTAAAGGTAAAGGTGGTTTATACTTCAGGATTCGCGTTGGCCAAATGACCAATACTTGGCGAATTCGTTCCGCATACGGAACGAGAAAAGCGGCCATAACGAATCCTGAGCTTTACGCGTTTTACTAGACAGACTACTTTTTCCATAGCACGAGTAAATTTTTTGAGCGTATTGTTAATTGCTCGAATCTGAGTACGTATCTCTTTTCCGACTGCCATAATAGAACTGCCCTTGTGAGATGTTATTTCAACAAACTGCAAGAAAGTGGTGGACAGGCTAGATTAGTATGTTGTCACAAAGTCAATTACCTATTCACACGCTCTCTCGGTAGATCATTGTTTAAACTTACTCGATTTCGCGCTTTAAGTGTCGCTCAATCTCGCGTTAAAATTCCAGTTTTGTTGATGTCAAGCCATAAGAATCAGCGTGTTCGTGTTTCATATAACTAACATGCTGTTTCAAAAACTACCAATTTTGCTTGTTCAATCGTACAAGGAAGCATCATTGCAAGCGTAAAGAACTACGCCATATCACTCACAGCCAATAGGAGAGAACTGCTTTTTGTTTCATCAGTTCAGTAACCTGTTTACCGTGCTCTAGCTGCTTACGAGTCGCTTCGACTAGGTCAGATGCGAACTGAGCGAAAGCCGCCAATTCACGTACTGAGCCAATGCAAGACGAATCCACCGCCAAGTTTTTTTGCCAATCCTTAGTTTGTGCTGCACCACCAACCGAGAAACCGAAAATAACCGGCGTTCATCGCTGGACGAAATACCCGCATTAAAACGGCTCGTTTCCAAGAATATCTGACCATCTGTGATGGAGATAACGTTGGTTGTAACGAAATGCAGATACGTCACCACTTGTGTCCTCGATGATTGGCAACGCAGTTCAAAGAACCGGTTTTTGCCTTTCACTTCCACCATTGGTGAATTTCTGCAACATACTCCACGTTTACACGAGAAGCACGTTCAGAAGACGAGAGTGAAAGATAGAATACATTACTGGTCAGCTTCAACGACCTGGTGGACGACGAAGAAGGCAAAGAGATCTGACGGTAAGCCCAATGCTGCTTGGTCAAATCATCATAAAATATCAAGCGTCTTCACCGCGGTCATTCGGAAGTATTCACCATATAAACGCAGTGGTATGGCGCTAGGTAAAGCATCGCGCTGGAATCAGAGCACAGCTCGCTAACCACCTGTGGTGTAACTTCATTGCACCCGCTTCTTCAAGCTTACGTACAACGTTGGCAATAGTAATTTTGTTTCTGACCAATCGCTACGTACACACACTTAACTGCCACTGTCTTCTGCGCATAATCGGTGTAGCGATGCCAACGCCGTTTTTACCAATCTGACGGTACCGATGATCAATCTCACGTTGACTGCAGACGCCATTGGCACATAGCAATCATGGCTTTGTAACCAGTCCTGGATAGGTTTGATCACTGACTGACGTTCGATAACCGCCTGGTGGCCACTTTTTAACTTTATCCGTTATTTTGCATTGATCATCGCCTTTGCCGTGTCTGGTTACCCCAATGGCGTCAAAACACGACCAAGCATTCAGGACCGATTGCGAACTTCAATATACGACGGTACATTTAACTTTTTGACCTTCTACAAGGTCTTGGTATTTTTACCTAGTCTACCGCACACTACAGAGTCCGCTCTAGTTAAAGCAATAGCATAAACACCACCGGAGAATTCAATCATTTCCTCCGTATCATAACATCTGCCAACCGTGAACCAGAAGATACCGTCTGCTAACACTGAATTGGTGCCCTCCATTTTGGGCATCAAGAAGTGAATCGAGATTCTCGATGCGCTTCTTGGATATCTCGCTGATCTCAGATGGATTCAGTTGCTGCCATGCTAAAATTCTCACCCTGTTTTTCGATTTTAACGAAACACTAGGAAGTTTATCGCCTCGGAACAGTTTCGCCAGTTTTATACCGAACTGACGTCCGATGATTAAGTCACCTGTAGTACGGAATAACCACGCCACCAAAGCGGCTCGCGTCTGTTGCATGTGGTTAGGTTGATGTACGATCGCAACTTTTTTCGCCAATGCCTGCGGCCATGCTTGTGCTGTTTCTGCTGATAATTCAAAAGCAGAGGTAAATTAACATTCACTGCTTTTTCAAAATTCAGTTTGAAATGTTGAAAGATGAAACACAGAGATCGCTGGAAAAGCGTCAAACGGCTTTTTTCTTCAGCTAGGGCTAGCAAATGCTTTTGCCTGCTCTGTTTGTTATCCTATTCCGCACAAACGTTCCGCTAGAGCGTTTTGCCTTCTCTTCCGCACTTAAAGCTGGATTTCCCAAGTGCCACCTTTAAGGCTTAGGTTCCACTGTTACAAAGCGGCTAATATGCTCAGCATATCAGCCCATTTCTGTAAGTGGCCTTTGCTTCAGGGGCAACCTTCGAAAGCTGCTCTAGCGTACGGATTCGCGCGAACTGTTTTTAAGTTCAGCAGCCATTAGACCTCGCTTAAAGCTCTTTTAGCGAGTTTTTCAACGATTCTCGCTACATGTGCTTTTTTTCGTTCAATAGTGGCTACCAAATCTTCTCGGCACCAGCAAACGGAAGGACAGAAACTTGTGAACGCAACTGCTTCTTTAGCACAGCAATACATCTTGTTGCTATCTCTGCTTGAGAAAAAAAAGCTGCTTCGCGCAAGCGGTTTGGCCATCGCAATTTACTTGTTTCGATTTGCTTCGTCGATAATTTGGTTCGGCACGGAGATTGTTGGACTTGTTCAATTAATCTCGGCCGCGTTCTCTTTACTTGCACGTAGAGGGTGTGTGGCCTTGTTTCTTGTGCCCAACTCCAAGATCACGTGAAGCACGGTTCGTGCTTCCAAACCGTCCTGCAATTTTTTTACTAACGCTCTTCGGGAGCGCAGCAAATTACTGGTGGCCAACACGTATTTCATGCAGAACCGACAAAAATGGCAGAACGAGATAGCTTGGCCTAGAACGTGTGAGATTTAAGTTCACGCTAATACCCGCTCGCTTTTAGTACGTTTAAAATCTTCCGCAGTCATTTTGCAGAATATTAACCAGCGACGCCAAGCAACAAAAGGATTTCGCAAAAGTGAAGAACATTGCGACCTACCTACACCGATCATAGTTTTACGGCATCACGAAGACCCGCTACGATGAACATTTTAACTTGCAAGCATTGGACCGATTTCTGTTGACCGCGCTGCGCCTTCCAAGAATTCTTTCCACCCATATACAAACCAATCGCAGTAACTAGGGCACCTAGACGCGATTAGAAGGGCTAAGCGATCGCAAGTAAGCCAACTACAGTTTTCCATTTTAACTCCTACATTTTCACAGTTTAGATAAGGTTATTGAAAAAATTATTAATTAAAGAAGCACACTTTTTTTAGTGATTCTTCGTGCGCCATACTTAAATATGGGACGATAGTCAACATCATAAAGATGAAGGCTTGAAGCACGATAATCAAATATGGAAGATTGCCATGGTACCGCCCGAAGAGCCCATTGTAGACCCCAAGGGTAAGATAGCAATCAAAATGAATGATCAATTCACCAGCCGTACAAGTTACGAACAATCGCAATGCTAATGAAAGGCCTTAGCAAGTAGACCCTACACTCAAAACGCAAGAAGTTAAGGACTCAACATTTGGCCGAAAGGCTGTTACTAAGTTTCACCACACCACATCCCACTAATGCCTTTTACTTGAATGCTATATGAACACAATAACGCCAAAACAGAGAGTGACATACCTAACGTGGCATTAATGTCTTGTTGTTAGGAAAAATATTTGCAAAATACACAATTAATGAGGATCCGCGCCAAATATAGACACTCCACCCACGTTAGCTAACAGCTGGCAAAAGTCAACTGGATCAAATCACATGCAGTTACATCAAGAAAACGCCAAACAAAGATGGTCAAAGCAAAGGTGCAATTGACTTACTCTTAATGAGGGTGTGTGTGACGCTGTTATCAACATTTCAACATAAAGCTCTACAAAATTTGTGTGATGGTGGTATGTGATTTTCTACTTTTGCTGCTTTGAACGCGGAACAACCACAGAAACAATATACCCCAAGGCGTTGAAAACCGCATAGTGGGGTCTAACATCGAATTGCCCAGAATCCCATATCTGCTGCTTGTGTGCATGGCCAAGAACCCCATGTAACCGTCAGAATGTTGACACATACGTCCAATTTCGGAAGGTGGATGCTTTTATATATGCAAGAAGCTGTATAGAGACTTTCAATATCCCATCACTTATATCACGCTTCTTCTCAATGATTAACAATTCCTGGTATTCTCTATCATAATTAGAAGTATTTTCTTAGACACGATAGGACTGAGACCAATGAATCAAAATTGGCGCCTCCAAAACCTTGCAAAAAAGCGCTGCAGCTTAAATGTTTTTTAATTCAGATAGAAAAACCAGCGACAATACAAACCACTGTCATGCCAAACTTAACCGCTTTCTTCCTCGATAGAATGATCTAAAACATCTTTTTTGCTGGCGGACACCTATAAACCAAAAATCGGCCATTGCCATATAAATACTGGGTAATATACTGGTCAATTGCACCCAATATAAAAGAGTACGCCATGACAGACAACCGCAATGGTAAAAAATTCCCAATGATAAAAAAAAGAGTTAAACAAATAATTGTAACAAGAGAAAACGAAATACAAGCCTTCTTTCTGGCCGCTGATGATTAGGCACTCGCGCTTAACGGCTTATTCTGTTCCTCCATTACCTACTCTCTACGCTGCACTCTAAAAGTGCAATCCAATGTGATGATTTACAAAATTCGAGGCATTATATGGGTAATGGGCTGTGTTCAAGCTGTACAACTAGACAGCAGATGCACTTTCAGAAGCTCTTGTCTAAATGAAAAGCTTCAATCATCATTACTTTATTTTCCGGTGGTAGACTCCACTACTCAAGAGCTTTCTAGGTGTTCAGGGGTTACGATACTACAATGATAGCTTACTCTTTTCGTTTGGAGGAAGGCTGAATTTTGAACAGCGGCAATTTTCGCATTTTTTGAACGATACGTTCAGCCATCTGGCACTTTAAATCAGGCCAAGAGCATGGGGGGGTTTTGGGAGCCGAAGGTTTACTATCTCATTTTTTTGTCACTTGATAGTTTTTTTCACCAATCTTTCCTGTCTCACGGACAGATAAAGATTTTAGTCACAACTTGTGATGCTGCCTGGATTTGGTGTCAGTGCTCTAACGGGAGTAACAGCTCTAGCGTGAACTCCATTTCAATATTGGCATGCTCCTAAAATAAACGACGAACTTCGGGTGTTAATCCTATAAATCGCAATAAAGTTTGCCAGGTTAAACGTGATTTACCACAGTATCAGCCACTTCTTGCTGCGTGAGGTGAAAATCCCACCAAGACGCTGTCAAGACCTAAGCTTCTTCTAACTGGGTTTTTAGGTTCACGTGAAGTATTATTCGATGCAGAACGCCACACGAACCGGCGTCCCGGGTCTTTGAAACATGACGAAACATAACAGGTTACTTGGGTTAAATCAGCTAATCTTGGCACAGCACGCCAACGAGCTCACCGGCAATAAAGATTTTCATATTGGTTATGACCACTGGGCGCGACACAATAGGCTGCGATAATAACCTTGAAGTTGCCGATCGACGATGCCAAGTCCTTCTAATTGGCGCAGGGTTCAATGTCGCGACGAGGCTCGAAATTTTCCTTTCGATAGCACTACGAAACAGGCTCAAGTAAAGTCAGGGCCCTTTTTATTTCTTCATTATTGGCGCCGAACGAATCGCATCGTCGAGTCTCGCCGCCTTTTGCCGGCGCTAATAATGCTCTAAGCAGACATAGACCTCTTTTTTTCATCGTCATTCAATAACCCTATATAGAGATATATATAAATCACCTATATTTTAAGCAATCGATCAACATCAAAACAGTTGTTTCGAATAAACTCACCCGCTAAAGCAAAGATAGCGATGGCGCCACCACGAGATTGTGTTTTTCAATAGTGTAAAAACAGGTAGGCCTATAACTTGGCGATTACTAAGCGAATATTATCGAGGTAACTGTGTTCCGTAAACCTTATCCCCAAATGCGCTTATGAAGCCCTGATTGACAACATCGTGAGTTAAACTTGGAACGAGGATAAAATACTGGTTCGTAGATCCCTTTCGCCACTAGCGATTGGGTTAACGCTTTGAGTATATACGCTCTATGGTTTGCAGTAAGGGCCGGTTTTAACCTTCTAAAGCGGTAATATTCACACTGGTCAGGAAATAAGCACACCTTGAGAGCGGCCAAGCGCATGAACGGTTACATGTTAATGCAGGAGGACAAGTCAAGCAAGATAAAGTCAAAGTCATTATCGACTTCAATACAAAAGGCCTGCTCGTAGCCGTGTTTTCCTTTACTTGGTAAGCTCTAATAAAACAACTTCTGCACCAGTTAAATCACCATTAGCGGGTAATAACATAATCTCCAGGCAATGGTTTTTTTCATGACTTCTTTTACGCCATGAGTGGCCAATTAATACATCGTAAACACTGGGTGTCTAATTCTTCTTTGGTCAATGCCACTTCCTGTGTAGCGTTTACGCTTTGCGGATCGTAAAATACAATAATAAACTCGGCGCTTCATCGCCGCAAGAGAGGCCGCTAAATTGACACAGGTGGTGGTTTTTAAACCAACACCACCTTTTTGTTTTGTAACTGCGATGATTCTTGCCATGCTTTATATCCTTTTAACGGTGCATTACTACATTGTGAGCTCTCCTGAATATTTGGCACATTAAGAGGTCTACTGATACTAATTCAACCTCTTTCGGTAGTGGCCGCTTATTTCTTCACTAGGGGTAAACCTTTCATGGCCAAAAAATTACCCGTATTACTAGGCAGAGGCAGAGTCCACCGAATCATATCCTTGTAGGAGAAGCAAAGGCTCGAGAGATAGAGTGATCGTATTCACTTGATGACGATGCTTTTCAACCCCGATTATTTTCTACGTTACGTTATGAATCCCCAGTTTCATTTTAACTTGGGTTGGAGCGTGTTTTTTGCCATTACTCGTCAAGCAAAGTAAAACGTTTTCAGGACAACATATAGCAAGGCACCATAACCAGGTAAGCCAGGCCTGTGCCCGACATCTATAATATGCTCACCGGTGATATAAGGTAACGTCGCAAACTATCAAACAAATGCAAGAAATCATTTGCTCAACATCAACGAATGGCGGTCAAGGTATAAGCCTATAGTTCCACTTTTCATCAAGCCATAGCAAGATAAGCGACAAGAGTCTGAATGGTATCATCGAGAGAACGACCCCATTTGTTGGGCCGGCCTTTTTTTTTGAATGGTGTCAAAGTGGTGTCACAGTTCGGATCCATTTTCTATAAGAATGAGTAATTAGGGATTATCGGCTGATGATTCTAGCATTTTGCGCGCAACTCGCACGTTTTTTTCAAAGTGAATTTAACAAGTAAGGACAACCGCGGTGGTGTTATCACCTTGGATTCGAGACGCCGCTGCCATGTCGCAGGACGCACTGAGTCAAGCTTTTTGCTTGATCTCATCGACAAACTTTCCATCTTTGAATAATTCAAATCATACCGGTACATGCAGTATTTTCTTGGACGACGTAGTTCGGCTCGATATCTTCGCTTGACGAGTATGTAAGCCGCGCGTTTTTACCGCTATTGAACTTGTTAGACACCCTGTTCATACTACGGTTCATCAAGCGCATTTTTTAATCAGCCACATCGGAATACACAATATTGGGTGTTTGACGCAAATCGAGTAAGTTATCTCATTGCGTAATCGGCGTTTCCATATTTTTTGGATTAATAATATCTGATTCGGTGAATTAAGGTACAATCCAGCTTGATTTTAATCGTTGTGTTTCAAGTTCATCGCTTCGCGTCTTTTTACCAAAACTGCGAGCCCAACGTTCATCAGACACCAGACCCAATTCACGCCTTTCCTGTTAGCGCATGTCGGCGTTGTCTTCACGTAAAGAATCACGATATTTCCGCACGACTGGTAACTCATACGGTAAGTTCTTTGGTTCCCATAGAAAATCAAATCATCTCGCAATACACCAAGATAGGCTTCATCAACTGACGAGTGTCCAAGCGTCTTTAATTGGCAGTAATGCCGGCATTTAAACCGCCTAATCAAACTTGCGCCGCCGCTTCTTCATAACCCGGACGTACCGTGATGTTGGTTCCGCCCGAAAAAAGCAACCAAGGCATGTGGTTTGGTTCTAAAGATATTTTAAATCTGAGGATTTAAAGTAATCGTATTCAATGGCGTAACCAGGACGCCATATATGCGCGTTTTCCATGCCTATTCATCGAGCGACACTAGCTCACTTTGCAACATAAATGGCAAGGACGTCGAAATACATTGGGGTAAGTTTTCGTGGTGTCGTTAAACCTTCTGGCTCAAATGAAATCTGATGTGAATTTTGTATCAGCAAAGCGCACTAATTTTGTCTTCAATAGAAGGACAATAAGCGGTCTACCCCTTCAATCACACCGGTATACATTAGGAAGACCGATTCCATACCAGCAACGAATATGTCGTTGAGTTCGCTCAATGTCGTATGGTAATAAAACATTCAATTTGATCGAGGATGCATAGCTCTAATTTTCCATGTACGACATAAACGGGCGTAGTGTCATCTCCGGGTTGTGCTTGCATTTGAGAAAAACAAAATGAAACGTGCATCAATTCTCTAGGTGGTGTAAACCTGGTTTTAACGATCAACTCGAAATTGGCAAGCGCGCCGCAATTTTTCGGCCAAAGCCGATTGAAGGTGGATTCCAGCTCGGCCACCAGAATGATTCTGTAAACGCAATATGGTAATGATGGCACCGCTGTAAAAAAGTTTCCGCGGTTAATACAACGGTTTTGCTAATTAAAACGAATACAGTCTGGGAATACACCTCGAGCGGCACCAGTCCTTCCCAACAATAAAGATCTTCTACGGATTGTTGGAAAAGCCAAAAGATTTTCTTGGTTTTTCTAATTTATAACGAATAGTCCGCTTTTTATATAATATTGCCGGTCAGCTTGTAGCACGAGTTGCTCGAACGAGTGGCCTTTTCGAGAGTTCAAAGTACGAAAATTGAATGCCGGCTTTATCGGTTTGCCAAAACACGCCATGGGACGTCAAAGACATCAATTTCTTTTACTAAATGGGATTTGCCAATTGCAACAATAGCAGGGTTACAAGACATTTTGTCGTAAAGTTTCAATCGTTGTGGGCAGTAACAATGTTTTAAACGCCCATACGGGTGCTGAAGCCAAAGCAGCTTCTGTCCAGCATGTCCACCACCACACAAATCACATCAAAGCGACTCGGGAATCCACAGGAACCTTCCGGGGTAAATTACTTAATAAAAAATAAAAAAAAGAAAAAAAAATTGGGAAAAAAAAATGAAAACGATCAACTATCGATAAGGCGAGCTTGTATATAGGCAAAATTCTAAAAAGAAAGTGGCGAATCCGAATTTACCGGTCCATCAATATTAAATTATATATGAGTAATATATAAGGTTTTTGTTAGTTGTTAGTTTATATAGGAAGCCAAATCTGTTAGTAAGTATTTTTTATACATCATAAATCATATTGAATCAGGCGATAACATTTTTAACGACCCGTCCCCTCTCTTCTGTGTTGTGGGTACCTATTCCTTGTGTATAAAAGTACCACTTATACCACGACCTGATTTTTACCTCTATAAGTTGTTAAAACTGTGCAAAAGCTTCTTATCACAACCTATTACCATACTTATCAACAGGTGTTTTTTTTTTTAAAAAATATTAGAATTAAGTTACTGATTATTAACAGTTTAATTTATTTTATAAGCGGTTTTTTTTGCCTTTGCTTTTAAAAAACAATCACAGCAAAAAAATAAAAAACCTAATTAATTGTTTTTTTATGACTTCAAAAATGTGAATAGTTTTCCATAGATGTAGGTTTCAAAGGGGTTTTGAAGCATTGTGGAGAAAGAAAGACAATTTTTTTTAAAATGCCACTTCTGTGACTAAGTTTAAATTTTTTTGACTCTTTAAAAAGTGGAACTTTAATCAAGGCTAACTGCCAGAATGAAGAACTGCGTTTGTAATAGAGTAATAACAAAAATGCTGACTTGTCGTCGGAAAGGAGGCTGAATGACGTGAATTGATAGGATGTACTGTTACATGGCAATGAAGGCTACCTTCTTAGGTGGGCGTGTCTTGACAAAAAGTCACGTAAAAATGAAGTATGTTTTGAGGGGAGAGAAGATAAATATAAAAGCGGCCCTCTACGATTTGATAGAGAACGCTTTTTGTTGCTAGATTTTTTGTTCCTAAGAAGATACGAAGAGATTTTAAACGATTACAGCTGTTTTTAAGGCTTTTCATGTCAATGATAAAACGGGTACTTCACATCGCCTTTTTCATGCGTTTATCAAGAGTCGTTAATACTCTTGAATACTTAAATCATCTCATTTCATCGCATTCACTAATTATGTTCTGCACAAAAATCTAATACTTCTTGGTTTCTGCGATAACCACCAATCAAAAGAGCCTGTCAGAATACGGGCGCTTTAATACCAATTTGCAAGCATGAACGCAGGTTCATAGGCTCAATCAAACCTACTAAAATATGCTACAATCATACTTTTAAGCAATTTAGATAGGGGTTCAAATCATGGCTGAAACAGGGATGGTGTCTAGTAAAAAATCAAAGTTCAATTCGCCGCTTGGCTTGCATTTGGAGCATCATCGTGAAACATAACGTTTGATGGGGCGCCTTGTTTTCTTGCTTCTGCTATTTTACTTTCAGAGCGTAGTAAAAATAGTGATTCCGCGCCAAATGCTTTGGGCGAATTTAACAGCCAGTGACCCTAAGCCGCCCATCCTAGAATACTTACTTTATCGCTCTGCTTGACGCCTATGACGTAGTGGCGAATCGTGGTAACACCAGGCATAATATGGTGCCGCTTTACACTGGCATCAGTGGCTTCTGGATTGACCACAAACTCTTCAGGACGCACAATATGATCAGAGTACCGCCATAAGTTAAAGTACCATCGATTAAGTTCTTTAAAACCGTAGGTTCCGACAAAGCTATTCTCGGCAATATTGTTTCCAAATCTTTGCTTTTGCACGAATGACAATGTTTGGCATGAATCGACCATGCACCGACGCCAACTAAGTCACCGACTTTATACTTACTCCACTTTTTTACCAATAGTCTGTAACTCGATCAACAATTTTCATGGCAGCGACACGACAGGGTATTCACTTTGGACCCCGAATCACTTTCTGCACATGGATATCTTGATGGCCGAAGACGCCACAATAAAGAATGTCATGTTTGACGTCATTGTCCTCGTAGTCGCGGCTTTCAAAATGAAAAATGGAACTAAGGGGGTTGTTGCTGATTTTGCAGGCATACCTTTTGTTTTGACTCATCAATGTTATTCATGTTTAACATGAATAGGTGACAATCTAGGTCTAGAAGTAATTTTTCTTCAATTTATGTGTGCATTTTTGTTTATAGGGTTTTTGCCTATTCCTCTAATAAGAAAATTTAACTTTTTCCTACACAAATCTTGAGTTGGGATAAAATAGGCTAATTCATTGATTTTCAATAGACAGCGCGGATCGACATGACGCGATAGGAAAGTTAAAGTTGAATTTGAATCAAACCTCTGGTAATAGAGGATGGCTTTTTTTAGATACCTCAATTACATGTTAGATTAATGCGCAGTGAAAAAATCATTTTCCGAGGTGCCCGCTTTTTACAGTCCAGGATTGACCATCATAGTTCAAGGTCCGAAAAATTGGTTATTTCGTGGATCGTGAAATTCACTACATTCGGGTCATTATTTAGTACAAACCTTCCTTAACCTTTTTTTGAAATGTGAACCTTTGCCAGTAAAAGAAGAACGCACTTTTTGGGCGTGTCGATTAATATAGATCCTGCATTATTATCTGAAGTTGAGTTTCTGATACTACTGAAGTGACTTGAGCTGTCTGTACCTTATTTTCCATGTCATTCTGTTGGCTATGAAGTCCAGACATGGAAAGAAGCCGTTAAACGGCTTATTAGAGCGCTACATGATCCAAAACCGCAAAAAACCATGGGACACGAGTCGAGTGAGAGAAGTCTTTTTGAAGCATTAAAGTCCACAAGGCGATGCTCTTCGGGCTCTTGTTTTGTAAACAAGCCGTTTTTTCTCAAATTGGTTCACTCTTGAAACAGTTAACAGCTTCAGATTAGATCAGAGGTTGCGAATTGAGCAACTCGCTTGAAAGCGCCAATATGAAGTGTCTCCAGTTTTCATCATCATTTTAAGCCATTGTTGGATCTTCTCCTCTGCAAATATTTAAAGCGACTCCGCCTTTTGAAAAGCCGGCAAATGTTACTATAATCAAGGTCACCTAAATGTTGGCCAAATTGGCCATTAGTCGTCGATATAAAGCATCCATCAATTTAGTCGAGATTATAAACCGGTATTTTGGTGCGCCACGACCAAAGACAAGCAAAGAGAAGAAGTGGCGGGTGTGGAAAAAATGCTATTGGAATTTGATTTTAATAGACGACTGGTCTAAATTTATTGTTCTGCGCCTAGTGTTTTATTGTACAGGTGTGGCAATTGCTCAATTTCATTAATGAACAAGACTTAATAAATAAATGCCCCTGACAAAGCCTCGTCGAGGGACGACAAAAAGCTGTCTACCTGATTCTGTTGAATACGCGTGAATCATTGCTAAGAGCTGGCATGTTTAATGCTGACGGAAATCGGCTTTTTCTGGTAGTGGCATTGACCCTATTTTAAAGTCAGTAGGGTGCTAAAGGGTCTTTTTATCATCTATTTTTCTAGTAAAGAGGTGTTTTGGCATTGCCGTTCTTCAGCGATATCGTTGTTACTTTGAAGCCAAATTAGAATGTTTTTTATTAGATGAAGCTTTTTCTCCTCTAGAAGCGATTACAACGGTTTTGCAAAGGATGCCTCAGGACCGGTTATTGGGTGCGTCATGGACTTTAAACGAGGCTGTTTATGGGTAATTTTAGAGCAAGAATCAACCTAATTTTATTCTGATGCGTTTTCGTGAGCAACTTCCAAGAAGCTTATCAAAGCTGGCAAATTCGTGTCGCAAAGTGCCTCTGCTGGCATTGGAAAGCAGGTGAATTACGCCGACTGCCATAATTCTATTGAAGATACTTTCCTAAAGCGTTTTGGATTGGCTGGGAAAGGTGCGGTTCACCGGCACACGATTTAATGAAAGACATCAGCCCTTAAGTCTTTTTCTTTTTAGACTTCTTTATACACAGCGATTAAGGTGAAAATAGCCTTGTTGTCCGCTGGAGCCAAGCATCATTACTTGGCTTTTTTTAGTTATTTAATTTTAGAAGCGATCGGTCTAAAAGTGGCAGGTTAGTATGTTTAAAGGTGTATTGATTATCAAGAGATCAAAAAAAATTCAGGCGTCTTGCAGATTAAATGAAACAGTTGCCTGAAAGGCCATGACCTTGGTTGATGTTTATTACAGCACGTTAATATAAAGATGGCTTAGGCCATTCTGGTAAATCCCCCGTTGTTCGATCCTTTCCTATGGTGCCTGGTATTGATTTGGTTGGCAAAGTGATCAGTGGTGACTCAGACCGGCTTTTTTGAAGGGGATTGGGTATTTATTTGAACCATGGTTTTGGGGTGGGTGAAATGCATGGGTGGACTTGCTGCAAAAGCGCGCTTAAAAAGTGATTGGTTGATCCGCTTCCAAAAGTATAGAAGCTAGCCAATCCATGGCAATGGTACATGCGGGCTCACCGCCATGCTTTCGGTTTTAGCCCTTGAAAAACAAGGTGTTTTGTTCCAGGTTCTGGAGAAATCTTGTCACAGGTGCTAATGGTTGGTGTGGGCAGCTTTGCGATTCGTTTGCTTAATCGTCTTGGTTATCAGGTAGTGGCATCAACAGGGCCGAATGAAGAAGTTGATTTATTTTAAAAGCGCTTGGTGCGAGTGAGGTTATTAATCGCAGTACGCTTTCAGAGCCGGTAAACATTGCAAAGCAGAGCGTGGGCAGGCGTGATTGGATTGCGTCGGCAGTCATACCTTAACGCCAATGCTTGTGCGGTACACAATATGGTGGTGTCCCGTAACGCTTGTGGCTTAGCGCAAGGTATGGGACTTCCTGGCGGTCGTCGACCGTTTATTCTGCGTTGGCGGTCACTCATCGGCAATCGACAGCGTTATGCGCCTACAGCGGATCGTATGAAGCTTGGCAGCGGTCTAAGTGAATTACTACAAACCCAAGAAATTTTTGATGTATCAGCACAGAAAGTTGGGCTTAGAGGACGTTGTAGAAAACGGCCTATAATTCTTGATGTCAAGTACGTGGTCGAGTGGATTGTCGCTAATAAGATAAGTTCTGGTATGACCAGCTTAGTTTGGGTCGAGTAAAGCAGCAATCACCGATGCCCATCTTGGCTTTTTTCCTTTCCTCAACTTCAGTAAAATGATTCGCCTTTATTATTGGATTGGAGCTCCAATGTAACGTTTTAGAACCCAGCGCTATCGCCATGCAAATAGTCAGCCGTACCATGAGTATTCTTGGGACACAATGTGACATGTAATGAACAATCGTGGTGTGATTCTTGGCTTTCGGGCGATAATCCTGCGTTTGGTGCTATTCATGAAGGGGGTTATTTAGCGATTACTCAAAATAGGAGTGGTAGACAATTAACCTTAGAAGCTGCATCAGGACTTATAGGGTAAACCCGGTATTAATTTACCTCTTTTCATTATCAAGGTCAATTATTGGTGTATATTGGTATCACACAGGGAGTTCCAAGAAATAACGCCCTTACGGGAGTTATTAAAAATGACCGCTTGAGATAATCGTTGAGCAACAATTTACAGACAAACTGCATGGGAAAATCGCAAAAAGAAAGTTTATTCTGCAATTGATTAAGGAAGGATTTTCCGAGATAAATCCCAGCTCATCGATGGGCTTTCTCAATTAGGTATTTACTTGAAAGCCTGAGTTGCAGCGATTATAGAAGTGAGTGACCATAAACTCTAAAACTTTTGAATAACGGTCATGATGCGAACAATACTGAAAGGGTATTAACCTCGTGGGTATCTGAGCGTGGAAATTTAGTCGCTTATGACTCTCTGAATCAACTGGTTTTCTAAAACCCGCTTTTCTAGATGGACAACGCATAAAACACCCGCCGGTCCCGCCTCGACACGTACTGCGTACTAGCTGGGCATCCTACCCTAAGAAAGTGCGCCGTTTGATGAACTCTTAAAAACGTTTACCTCATCATATCAGAGGCCTTGTACAAAAATTGCCCCTACGGGGCTTATTTTCCAATATAGATGGCATAGCGCATTCCTATCAGAACGGCTCAGGAAACCTTTGGGTCATTGGTAAAGCAGTTTTAACATGAGAGGAGGAAGTAATTTGTTTGGATTTATTTCTTTTGCAGGTTTTTTATTATCTGGTCTTTAAACACAATTGGCGTGGTAAGATTTTATCTAGTCATTACACAACTTCAATCCGCTGATACTAAAGGATCGTTACGAAAACGCTCGCTGCTACATTAGCTCATTTTGGGGATTTCAGCAGTGTGCTAATGCTAACACATTCACCGTAATAACATTGCGGGTAATCGCTTAGATAAAATTCAACACACTTAACCCATTCCAGACATTCATGCATTAGATGGTCTTTTTTAGACTCTATTTAGGCCAATTAATTGCGATTAAAATGAAAGTAAAAGTTACTTATGTGGAGTATAAAATCCGATAATTTTTGTGCAAATGAACAAAAGCATACAAAAGAACGTTTATATCCAGCTAAGTGGCTAAAGCTAAGTCGCTCGTTTATTGAATAATAAAGTCCTTAAAATTGGTGTTATTGACTCCAAAAACGTAAAAATAAAAAGGACAGACTCATGAATTTAAGTAACCTTATCTTGATAGGGGTAATCGCTTATCGTACTGGCAAGTCCAGATTTAAAACTTCATCCTTTCTTAACTGATATTAGCGGCGTTTAATTGCAAGCGTTGCTTATGGTTTAACCTAGCCAGTAACATTGCTAAAAGATTACCATCAGGCTTTGGCGGGATTACTTTGGGTAACATAGGATAGTGTCGTCCTAAGGTACGCTTATTGGAACCATTTTACGAAAAAAGCGGTGCAGCATTACCCATGGCCAATTGGGCGTTATTAAGCTTCTAGGAAAACGCTTTTCCTACTTTTAACATGTCCTTGATTGGTTATATCGGTTTCCTCCCGTTGGTTCTGTGATTCCTGGCCTTGTTATTTTAACTCAATTGAAACAGTCCATGGAATCGCATGAAAGTTTCAGTGTGTCTATGAGTGTGGCTCTGGCACTGGGCTTTATGGCGACCATACTTTGTACGCCACCACGCCTGGTCCTATTGCGGCGGCGGGAACTTAGGCCTAGCGTCAAATTTGGGTTTGGTTATCTTAGTGGGTATTTTGTCGCTTGCTGTGCGGCTTTGGCGGGAATGTTTGTGGGCAAATCGCTTTGCTAATATCGAGCCTGATGGCGAAGGCGCGGATGAACTAAAAACTCAAAATTGAGATTCGAAGCGTTAAAACAAAGTTACGGTGGCGCTGCAAGCCCATTTAAGCCTTGCGCCGATCTTTTGTACAATATTTATTAATATGTTTTGGATCTATTGCTGGTTTTCCTTCCGCAACTCTGGGAAAAGAGACTTTATCTGATGCATTAGTGTTTTAGGACAACTGTAAATGCTTTGTTAATTGGCTGTTTTTATCTTTATTGCTGTTAAAAAGTGATAAAAAAATAGAAGAGTTTAGCCGACGGCATTAGCCAAGGTTTTTGGGTTGTTGCTGCCTCCTATTTTTTATTAATCACAGTCAGGTGCCGGTGTGCTTTGGTTGCGGTTCTTTAAAGCGACGCGATTGGTGAATTTCTTGGTATCATTGTTCTGCGCTTGGTATTGGTATCTTTGCCATTTATTGTCGCCGGCCAGCGTTAAAGTCAGCACAAGGTTCTTCTACGGTTCGCTTTAAGTCGCCATCGGCTTTGGTTTGCGCCTATGTTGGGTGGACTTGGTTTA
>Ga0163217_1032938_pt1 | contig 19320 bp, 10 predicted proteins | sample SynspAceP_FD_185933 | JGI IMG/M metagenome (GOLD analysis project Ga0163217, IMG submission 185933) | Saline lake microbial communities from Ace Lake in Antarctica - Synechococcus sp. Ace-P (PacBio error correction) | ecosystem: Environmental > Aquatic > Non-marine Saline and Alkaline > Saline ...
AGAAGAGATGACCCCATTGTCTCCACACATTATTTTATAAGAATAAAATAGTTGTTAAAAAACACCATAGCAAAAATTGAAAAAAAAGTGAACAAAGCTATTAAAGGGAAAATTGTGAAAATCTATGATTTTCAATTAAAGAATAATCCGTTTGCGAGACTGTCCTACGGGAAAGTAAACCTTCCCATTTCTTTTTTGCGGGACATAATCCAAAAAAGCACTAATTTAAATTGCCTCCGTAGGTTTTTTTTCCAAGCACCTACAAAAAACAAGTAACAAAAGGAACCTATAAGGGGGAAACTGAATAACCGGCTATTAAATACTGATATAATCGGGAATAAATGTAAATGGTTTTTTTTCAATAATAATTCCAAATTTGACATATTCTATAATTATTGATAATTTTTTATTCTTTTTGCCTTTTTGTAAAGAATTTATTAACGTTTTTAACACTTTAGGGCTGGTTTTTTTCCAAATATCTGGACAAATGTCCTTCTTCTTTGCACAAGATGGGAATTATGCCAATTGCCCCCGTAGAATATCTTTGTAGGCTGATCTTGCAACCCGACGAGGAAATGACAGGCGTGTTCCTTCTTTTGTCAAATCAAAAAGTGCATTTTCCAATGTCGTATAAACCCCCTGATGGTCTATAAATAAAGTGAACCGCGATTCCATCTTAATATCAATGCTTTTTTATATTTACAGTCACGCTTACTGCCATAGATTGAAAACTCGGAGGCAAAAACCAAAAAAAAGATGAGGTTCCAATAAAGATGTTTTTGAAATATAAACATGCTGTTTTTTTAATATTCGTCATTAGTCGGTTTGTTCATCCTGACCACAAGGGTTCAGGTTTTTGTGAAATCTCCCAAAGATTTAATCTCTTGGTCCCCGTTCCTCTGCCCAGATCTCTCCGATCTTTTTTCATAAAAAGCACAGATGCCAACAACACTATACATAACCGTACCGCATAAATCAAAGGGTTACGCAAAAGTTAGTAATGAAGCAATACCAGCAAGTAAGCACAACGAAATCTGCAACGAGGACTTAAGAAGGTGCTTCAAAACGACTTTGTAAATCTATTAATAGTTAAGCCCTACGAATCAAAATACATGCCAGCACAGGTATGGTAAATGTTAAGGCAGCTATGATCCCTGCACCGAAGCAATTAATAATTAGTAGAAAAAAAACCGTGGATGGCACCTGAAAGACGGGTCTTCCGCCAAGAATTAATGTTGATTAACCGTGGCCTATTGGTAGCTCCCGCAAACCGGGATGGCCGCCAACATTGCGGCCAAGCGTTTGCCTAATCCTTGCCTATTAATTCTCTATTGACCTTGTGCCGGGTTCTGTTGGTTTAATGTCCAGCATAACCGAAGTCAACAATGATCTATGAACCCAATGCTGCCAATATGAATGCAATACTCAATAATCAAGGGCATAGGCCTCCGATGGGATACCACAAAAAAAACCTGCTACTTTAAGCTCGGGGCAATCCGGACGGTAAATTGTTCGCCTAATCAGAGGTACATATTTTAAAAAATAATAAGCAACGAGCGTAGCCACTATAAGGCTACCAAAGTACTCTGCGGTACCTGGCTTTGGTGATTGTTGGAAAAGGGAATATACCGCAATTGTAAGTAGCCCCTAATACCAATTGCCGCAATATTGGCCCCGTAAAGATTTTCTGGGAAAATGTTTGGCAGAACAGCAAAGTGATAAGATTTTGTGAGATTCAGGCAAAGAAAGGGAAATAATTGAAATCAAGATAATAATAAGACCCACCCCAGTCCAATAAAGCCAGAGATTTACGGGGTAGGGAAAAATACTGATGAAGCCTTACCTAACTCTTTAAGTGCCAAATAATATTGAAAAATTCCGCCAAGAAAAAAAGGCAAGTAAAATGAATAGAAGTGCACTTTCTATACCCCCAAATTCTTACGCAAAGCCCCGGGGGGGTTTAAAAAAAGAAACCAAAAAAAACCCCCCGGGGCAAAAGCAGAAACTACGGTCCATCGGGGCCTGGGGCCCGGCTGGCTGGGAGTCTGTGCCACCCAAAAGAGCAGCCAATATAGCCGAAAAATTATGGCGCCTAATTAAAACCCAGCCTATTGCTCCGAGGCCCTGACTGTAGCCAAAAGCAGAGTGCAAGTGGTAGGGCCCCTACTACCCAAGCACAACGCCACCGGATAAGTCGCCTTCAAGTTTTTGAAAATCAAAATTTATTTGCCATATATGATTAATGTATTAGCGGATAGTTAGGTAGTAAAAGCATTAAGTAGAAGGGTACCTCCTCCGCTTGATACATCGTATAGGCCTCCACAATTTTTACCTTGCCTTGATTTCCAAATCGGTATATACGGAACTCTGGTTTCCTTATTTGCCATTACCAGATGTAAAATCATTTAAGGTTAGCTGTTTACAAAAACTTTCGTTACTACCAATTCAATTGGTCTTTTTCTCCTTCTCGGCATCTATTGGCAGGAATTATCTTATTAAAAAGTTGAGTAAGCTTATAACGCCATTTTTAACGCATCGCAAGCACTCCTATTATAACGCACCACATTTAGTCGACCCCAGCACCAGAATATTTAGTGCCGATCCACTGTAGTGCCAAACTCCATACGCCTAAAATGTCACGTTTTGGACATTACCAGCTATTCTGATGCTAAAAAATATCGCCAAGCCCTTGGTCAAAAATCAAGTTCCGCCGAAGTGCGAGAAATCCAATTACAGCTAAATGGTTGGCATAAAGGGAATTGTCCTGTACCTTGTTTCGGTTACTTTGCAATAAATTAGGTTTGCCTGTTTTAAAATTGTTACAAATCGCTGATTACCATCCTTCAGAATGTTTAAAAGCCTGCCGGGGGTAAGATTGGGCCTGGGTTTCTTTGATGTGTCTTCATATTTTTTTTTATTTGTTAAAAATTATAAAAGTAATTATGTTTCAATGATCTCTCGATTTTCCCTCCTGCGATAAAGGTGTTCATATAACCAATCAAACTTTAAGAATTGTCCAGTTTGTATCCCAAGCCTCGAATAGAGACGGTTTCTGTCCAATAACGTGTTTTTTCGTTTCAGAAATATTTCGTTATAAACAGAAAAGTAAAGCGTTCTATCAACTATTTCAGCGTTAATTACATGGCACGTTAAGTCCCAAGGAAATGCGGAAGCGAAGCTTAAAATCGTCTTCTCAAAACGTTGCCAAACCTATACTGTGCTGAAAACGCTAAACAGGCTTAATTTGCTGTCGGGTGAATAAACTGTTGGTAATATTCTATGTCTCGTTAAAACTGCGTTTTTTTTCTATCGGTAAGTGCCCAATGTAATTTTACTTAAAATATAACCGTAGCCCAAAACCAAAGTTATTATTGTGTGCAGTAGATTAATAAGCCCAAACCAGTTCTCAATAACATTGTTGCAGATCCGCCAATGGCATATAGTTCGGTATTGTACTTCAGGTGCCAGTTCCATTTGTACATTTTTATTACCAAAATAGATTATCCAGTTCCGAAATTACTGTTCCTTGGCCCCAAATCGCCACAGAAAGGCAAAGCAAAGCCTCATAAAAAAAATGTTTTTTCATTTTAGAATGTAACCATCAGTTTTATCAATATCCGAGTTATAGCTCCAAAACCATGAAATCGGAATAAATCGCCTTTTTGGCAAGAAACCGCTCGCCTGCCATAGTCAAATTGATTTCAATCAGCTCGTCTAAATATCGACCGTAACAGCTTTTTGGGGCTTCGCTCTTCTCTGATAACAAATTTGATGTAATTTGTCCTGTCCCATTATTCTGGTTGGAACATCCTTCTCTATAATAACGTTCGTAAGCTTTCTAAGAATTGCTCTGTGAAATACATTAACATCGCTTACAATATTACCGCTGCTAACCGCCTTTACGCAATTCCTTGTTTCCGAGCATTGGTTTTTTCAATGAGAGCTCTTTAACTATTCCCCCAAGCATCTTCTACTATGGGTGTGGCTTTTTCATCCATCTGTTTTTTGTTCAAAAATATATCGAAACAACCTTGCTTTTGGTCGGCTTACCTTAGGTATCGTGATACATTACTTTGTTCGGAACAAAAAGTACCGGGGAAGTGTATTTCTTTCGCACCATTAATTTACTTCTTTCTCAACTCTATAAAAAAATTCAGCAATTCAACTGGTCGCCTACTTGCATTCGATAGTTCAGCTTGGTTGTGGGAAGTAAAACCTGGTGTTTTCCAATAGGAAAACTGTTATCCATATCCTTTTACCAACCTATTATTGAAAGCCTCTAGATCTGAACTTTTGTTGGCTTAAAATAACAAAGAATAAAATAGTTTTGCCGCTTGATCAAAGACCTGAACAAATCTCTCGTGGCAAAGTGTGGTCCCTAATCAACACACGGTCTTCTACTTTAATAGCAAGCGTAATGTATCGGCAATGTTCCTTCGTTAACAAATAAAACCAAGTCCCTCCAATGTGTTCTATGGTCTATTGGGATGCCAATTCCTTATTCGCTGTATCAGTTTTTTCAGCATCTCTTTTGCTCTCACACCAATAACCTTTCTTTCTGCTCGCCTTGCCGAGATTTTTTTTAAGGTTATTGAGTCCTTTCTTGTCGGGTCTTGTTCTATGTGTATTAAAAATAATGTTATACAGCTTTTCCGAATAAATGTCTTTGAGTTTTTTAATGTTATGTTCATATTATGAAAATTTAATGTGTTCGATTAATTTGTGCAAACACGATGCTTTGGACGCACCCTTAAAACTCCATTATTTGAAAAAGGGTTACTTTTCCGTTGGACAATGGTACTAGGGTTTTTATTATTTCCTATTTTAACTTTAATTATTGGATTACAAATAATACATATACTTTTATTAATAATAGTTATACTATTGTTAATAAGTAAAAATATAAATTAGTATTGTGAAACTTTCATATTATATTGGTTAACTTGTTCATTATAATATTCGAAATTATGTCAGTAAGAAATAGAATAATTCCTTCGAATGAAGGCATCTATTAAAAGACCCGCAGGACTCCCCATTGGGACGAAATATTATAAAACTATAGTATTTTGTTGAATGAAGAAAGGCTTTGAAGCTTTCAACTTTAACGAAACTGGCCCAGGAAATGGGCTCAACGAAGCTTCAGTGTATCGGTATGTTGAAAAATAAACACTCATTGCTCATCTATTTGGTTTTTCTTGTATTGCAATGGTAGTCCTAATCTCATAAAATAAATTACAGTGAATATATGATCCGAAAAAAAAACTTAAAATAAATTCATCATTTCAGTTTCGGCATCTGGTGCGATAATCCGGCACCGAGATATTGACGAAAACAAACTTCACAATATCGTGATAAGCGGAAGGACTAAAGCTTATAGAACTAAAGAAGTGGATAAGAAAACGGAAAAGGTTTGTTTAAAAATTACAAACAACTGATAACAAGGTGCCGAATAAATTTTTAGAGACAGTCCAAATTTGAGTAATCCATATGCTGGCCAGCAGCTTATTTGAAATGTCCAATGACCACCTCTATTTTGCCAAAGCATTTCCAAAGCTCCAGATATAAAAGAAGAGGAAAATAAACATTCCAAGTAGAAAAAAATGTTAAATTATTTTTTCGGCTAAATTATTGAGTTAAAACGAAATATAATTCCGTTCCGCCCTTTTTAATTATTTTTTCTTTTAGTGAATTGAAACAAAAATCTATAATTCTGAATCGGCTATAGGCCAGACACTGCTCAGACACGCTTTAGTGCCATCAAACACATTCAATCAGGAACAAAATAGATCGATCTGAAAGGGGCCACTCATGCTTCGTGAAATGCACTATCCATCAAGACACACCTCATCTTTTGATAGGATTATTATTAACTCTACCATTAATTACCATCTGTGAACGAAAACTCCTCCTCCCAATAGCCATAGAGTTGCTTCTGAAAATATCCTCCAATAAGGTCTACTATTGATAACATCTTTTGCTTTTTAAATGCCTACAACAATAAATATAAAGTTTCGTATCGTATTTCCCTGCCAAGTAAGATATATAAATCCATATAATTAAAGTCAGATAAAAATTTTATATATGTAAGAACATCAGCTATCTGGATATACTGGAGCATGCTGACCCCTCTAAAGCCTAATTAATAGGTAGCTGCCGTTTCTGGCGGAATGCTGACCCCCTTCGAAGAAGATAGCTAGATTTTAAAATTATCGGAGCAGTTGCCCCAGCTATTTTCTGTCGGTTTGGTATTTGAGGATATCATCAAAAAGGTAACTAATGCCGAAAACCAAAACCAATGAAAAAGTCAAAGTAAAACAAATACTCGCGACCTGCACGCCAGGTAAAAAGAATTAAAACCATGCCAGACCTTTCGGTGGCAAGAAACAACCGTGAAGACTACATCAAAAAGCTAAAGCACCATCTCTTAATGATAGTCTTGTTGGGCTTTGGAGGATCCGGTACTAGAGGGAATTAAAATCCTGGGAAGGGGCCCGCTATAAGGATGAAGGTACGATGACTAAACCCAAATGATTATTTTCCCGTAAGAAACTAAGAAAACAGGTGTCAATCCGACAGGTGCTATGGATGAATAAGAGTAGTGCAACCCAGACCTTACAGCTACGCCCAGTCTGTTACCATAATCCCGGCAATACTTGGCGCAGTGGCAAAACCATCCATGGTATTGGACCATAGACCGGGCGATAAACTGTAACTGGGATTGCCGGCAAAACTTTTATGTTAGATGTAACAAAAAAAAAAACCTCGGAAAAAAAAAAAAAAAAAAATTTGGGGGGGGGTTTTGTACAATCCTGCATTCATCCACTAATAGATAATCCAGATGTTTGAGAAAGATGTTTCGCGGCTTTCAGGGTAGTTCTCCCTGGAGAACAACCAAGAGCAGGTCGTCATAATCCAGATATCTTGTCCCCTTTAATGATATACCTTAGAAATTTTCGACATGCGGTTTTATTGTCGATATTTCATAGTCCGTGTCCGCGTCATTGAGTTCTACCTTGATGGCCTAATTTATAGAGTCGTAATAAGTATATTTTGAATTATGGCAAAAAACAGTCAAGGGGGGAAAGGGGGGGGGGGGGGGGGGGGGGGGGGGGGGGGGGGGGGGGGGGGGGGGGGGGGGGGGGGGAAAAGGGGGGGGGGGGGGGGGGGGGGGGGGGGGGGGGGGGGGGGGGGGGGGGGGGGGGGGGGGGGGGGGGGGGGGGGGGGGGGGGGGGGGAAAAAGGGGGGGGGGGGGGGGGGGGGGGGGGGGGGGGGGGGGGGGGGGGGGGGGGGGGGGGGGGGGGGGGGGGGGGGGGGGGGGGGGGGTGGATAATGAATCTAAGGTTATGATAGTAGAGTCTAAAAATCTGGATTAAATGTAAATACAGATTAGTGAGGACATGGGTCAAACGGTGGTATGAATACGTCGATGGAAAAGGGAAATATGAAGCTAAATCGGTGAGATTTAGCAAGAAAAAGGAGAGGTTCCCCCGCAGGACAGGAAGCCAAGGCCTTGCAGAAAGAACTGAGAGAAGTCAAGATGGAGCGTGATATAATTAAAAAAGGCGGTGAGCACTCTCCAAGAGGGCACATAATATTAATGCATTTTATCTAAGGAATAAAGATTGTTATCCTGTCGGGAAGATGTTGCAAGTGCATGAAGAATACAGCAAAAAACTAATATATCATTGGCTAGGAACAAAGATTTGGAAAGGGAGGAAACACAACAAAGACACTAAAAAAAAGAATTCGTTTCATTTTGGACAAAGCCATGGAAATCTATGGCAGCTATCGTACCAGCAAAAAACTGGAACGGGAAGCCTGCTATCCCTTCTATATACAAATTGCTGATGAGGGAAATGGGTCCTTGAGATCCGGCAAGAAAAAAATTTCGTGCGACAACGGAATTCCGGACACACCTTCCTGTCGCGGACAATAAACTTGAACAGAAACTTTGGCACTATGGCAACGGGGAGAAAATGGGTCTAGATATTACATATATCCGGTGTTGGAGACCAATGGAACTACTTGACCCACGCGTCATGACCTTTGCCGACAGAAAAATAGTGGGCTGGGCATTGAGCCGAGGATATGAACCGTCCGAACACCGTAATGAAAGCCTGTGGATGCAAATGTGGAACTAGGCAATCGGCAGATGCCATCATCTTTTCATTCTGACAGAGGGGTACAGTGATGCCTCGAATAAAATGACCCAATCTTTAATTTCATAAAAAAATAACAGTTCCTATGAGTGTAAGGGAAATTGTTGGGACAACGGTTGCGGAGAGCTTTTTCAAAACGATAAAGCTGAATGGCTTATAGGGTTAAATATACCACCCAGATCAATTGTTCGAATCGATAAATCAATATATAACATGGTACAATAACGAAAGGCTACATTCTAGTTTAAGGGTATCTCTGCCCCCATTAAGTAAATGGAAATGAAACTAAGAGGGTTTCTAAGAAAAGTGGGCTTTGAAAAATAGTCCCAAATTTGTAGGTAATCCCAATCTTGTTCTTAAAGAGTTTAATTCGCAAAAACTTCCGAATTAAGCTTTTCTTTGTATTTCGGGCCAAGGAATAAGATATCGATAAGTGTGCGGTTTATTCGAAGTTCCGAATCGAGATTCTGGTTCCACATAACCATTGTAAATAAAACTAAGCCTGATAATCTGGTCAATAACTGTATAAGCTGCTGCAATCCGAAAAATTCGGAAAGCGGCACGATCAATTTGTTGCACCAAGATGAAACGTAGCACGCTTAAAAATTTCAATGATTGCGGTAATGTTGCGTTTTACCCTTTTCACATTTCGTTCGCGGCCTTTTTGGTAACGGTGAGTATCTGTATTTTAGATGGGTCCTATACCTGAATTGTATAAAGAATATGCCCTCGCGATTATAGTCTTGTGTTTAAACCGGTCCCCGCACCAGCAAGTAACAAGGGATGTTCCCATCGAATCGACCGCTTCTTTGCCATCATTATAGTGTATCTGGAATGTTCATTGTACAAGCAAATTAAAAATTAAGAATCAACGAATACTGGGAGCTCTCAAAACTTAAAATTATTCGATTAACACAAGATGCTCCTATAAAATTAAGTTAACGCAGCGAGAACAATGTAATCCTTAAATCCAGAGAAAGGCCCATCAGTGGACAAACTCCTTCGGCACCACAACTATTAAATTGATTAGGTTGGCATTCAAAATAACTGCTAATGAACGCCAGGTATGATAGTATTTTTTTCTAGCTGTTAAGAACGTCTCCAAATCATAAAGGCCTTCGATACCCCTGATCTCTGTCGAAAAAAGCCATATCCTTGATTATGCTGCCCTTGAACCAAGAACAAAACCATGTTCTCCTCCGTACGACCTTTAGAGATAATGGCAAATAAATCCCTGTTCTTGATGAAGCTCGGTAAATAGCCCCGTTTTGGCTCGAAATGTTATAATTGCCACGGACCTTTTTCCCTCGCAGACCTGTGGGCATCTTTGAATTTCAAAATGCGGAGCAACCCTCCTTAACTGCTTGTAGCGCAGTAAAACCCTCGGACACAGGGTAATCCCTCACAGATTTGCCTTAATCTGGCTACAGCCTCCCACGGTTCCTGTAAAAAGTAACGGCTCCCAAATCAGCTGCGGATTTCTACATCAAAGGCAAATTGATATACCTTTTCTGTGATATAGAAGTATGATACAGATATGGGGCCCTTAGTTTCTTTTTGAGTAACTTTGAACATTGGATAGTGTCTGTATCTGCATCCGCTTCAAAAGCAATGCGATAAGTGTCAATTACCAAGTTTCTAAAGAAGTCCAACGGGCGGTCGCTTGAATAAGTCGTATTCCTTAATTTTTTTTATCATAGAAATGACTTAGCACCCTTCCTGATCGATAGCCCTAGCGTACTATATAATCACCACGGCATTCTTAAAGTAATAGACACCAGGAACGCTGTGGAAGCCCGCTAAAAGCTCCTACGAATTCGGAGCCAAGGCGGTCTTTTCTTGAATTTAAATAAGCAATCGAAACAATACCTCCCCGTCCATCTAGACTCATCAGACGCTTGAAAAGTATGAACATGTAGCGTCATATCACCTTCGCCCCGATGGCGGTTGACGAAGGGAATGCCCAAGGTGAAACAGAGGCGTCCCAGGCTATATATAACATTCTGGTATTATTCTGCAAAGTCGAAGTACAGAGTCTTTGGCGACTTAGTTTGAAACCTAGGTATCGAAATCAGAGCGTAGCAACCGTATAATCGAAGGTCACATTATGCGCAAACACCAACACAGCAACCCCCCCTCTCCTGTAATTTCTAATGATTTTTCGCGGCAATCTCTTCAAAAGTGGGCAGTTTCGTACCATGTCCGTCAATCTAATCTGTCCAGGCTGTAATAAAGCTTGGGAATGCCGGACTTGGGAATTTACCAGGATGTAAACTTATCCAATATCGTGTTCCGTCATATAACGCACGATGCAAATTTTCAGTTATCGGTTATCGATAGCCCTTTCCAGCTGTCTCAATATCGACGACTACATAGTCCATTTTGTTAAAGTTTTATTCGTGCCGTAAAAATACTACAATCAATGGACATTAATGCCATAATTTGGATATTTTCCAAATACGGTTTTTATCACAAAGGAGTAAATGGACTTTCCAAATCTCTGAGACGTTAGAAGAAGAAAAAAGGTTTTACTTGACTAATAAGATGGCGGAAGTACCAACAATATCAAGTTATGTAGAAGGCCTACTATGCATGGATAAGACTGTGATGTGTCGCATTGAAACTATATGGTTCAAAACCCACCATAGTAACATCGGAATAGCCAAAATATGAGGCTGAGTTAAAAGAGGGATTTTATTACGAGCAGAACAAAGGTTAATAGGCCAAATGGGCTTAAAGAAACCAAAATGATGTAATTGAAGATATGCATAATTGGCTATGGAAAAGAGCTATAGTAGCATATTGAATATGCAATGGATTACTACATTGCATGGAACGTTTGGCAAAATTCATCCTGAAAGGGGAGTGCCCCTTATCATCGTATGGGTACGAAAGAGGAACGGTCCGCCCCGCCTGTTTCCAAAGAACGGCAAGGTTCGGTTCGGGTTTCAATGCCTACGGCAGATGCGTCAAAGGTTATGTCCCAAGCATACTATGCTAAAGTGGATTATGGCTTCATACACCAAATAAAGTCAAAGAGCTTAGCCGGAAATAATAAAGGAACAGCCAACAGTGGCGAGAAATCAATCGATTCATTCCTCTATTGGACATTACCGAATGGCCGTTTTGGCTGTATGAATTGAACAAAGGAACTCTCGGTACAGATTTTCAAAAATGTCTGGCCTTGCCCCTTCCTGGCGTTGTCCGGTTATAAAACAGTTTTCAAAAATTGGAGTGCGGCACCACCTCCCCAAATGCCAAGACTTTTAAAACAAGGGAAGAAGTGCACAAATTTCTTGAATCCATTACCGAATTCAAAGATTGCCCAATATTGGTGACCACTAACCTCCAATTAACTAGCAAGAGATAGGAATACGACCAACATAGGTAAAAGTTTCTGAAATGCACCTATGTTCTGCAGAAAATGCTGGTAAAAGGGCAATTTAATTTTGGCAGCAATGCAAACGGTATTGATAGCGAACCAGTAAAACCTATTCAAAAAGAGAGCGGTCTATCAGGAACACAATTTTGACAATGGATGTATAGATATCCAAGTCATTAAAGCCTCACTCTTGGCCATGGTGAACAATTAGCTTTTAAGCTAAGGCAGGATAACCTAGTGACCGCAAAGGTAATGTCAAGGTAAAATATAGACAACCTTATAAACAGAAACCAAACAGCCAAAAAATAGGCTACACTTCAAATTAGAACAACATTCAAAAAAAGAAGTGCAGCTTTATTTTAAACTTTCAGAGGAAGAATGCGCTGGTAAAAGGTCGTGGTACGGCTTTCTCTGATTTGGTAATGGATCTCATCAATCAACTTGTTCGAGGATACTAGTGAAAAAACTATCGTTATAATAGCAATTAATAAAAAAGATTCCAACGGAATAAATAGGAATGAAGCCGTAGGAACTTCTTCTTGCTTTATTCAAAATTAACCGGAACCAAATGAAAATGTTTCTTAACTTGGCCATCATATATCATAGTCTAAGGTACGGGACCATCCCATTGAGGAACTTATGACTGTGAAGCAAAATGGGTGTGGTTACCTTGGGCTTACCGATATCAATACTGTAACTGGCCATTACGACTTTATTCGAATGTGCGATCAAAAAAAAAATTTTTTTTTTTTTTTGTGAAACCCATAGTGGTATGAATTTCGCAATAAAGATGAAAAGCCTATATACCGGACTTGCAAAGACACAAAGGGAATCGGGCGAGCTTGTAAATCTTGACAGATTATATATCTCAAAGCGAAAAGCAAGCTTCCCAACATAGCCCCCGAAATTAAAAATGCATTTATACATTTATCCCGTAATCCAATGCCTCCAGTAAATTGGAAAAGAATGAATTCCTTGGGTCAATGGATTTGGAGACCACACAATTGAATAAAGACCGATATAATCCAAAAATTAACTACTTCAGAAAAACCAAATAGCCTTTCCAAGCGTAACCATTCGTAGCGAAGGCGAATTCGAAGCTCTGAAAACCCAAGATGTATCGACCATAACATCGTTATCACAGTTAACGATTAATCCCATTGCCATCCTTCAAGACGGTTATGGATAATACGCACAAACGTTAGAGAGCAGTTTTCTAGATACCTGGCATATCCCGCAAATGCGGAGAGTTAGCCGAAACGCTGTAATTCACATTCGATCTTTACGGTACCTAGGAAAAAAAACTGTACACGGGCAAGTAAGTCCGGGATATGCTATTGCTGGTCAGTTGGCCGAAGACGGAAATTGTAAGCGTTATGGTGCAAATAACAACGGAATGCCAAAAATTCGGGATGGAAAAAGAGGCTAAAGTAAGGGCGGACTTAACTTTACAGGATACTTTTAATTCACAAGGATATATAACGAATATAGTTCCAAAGTAGGGGATTTATCATGTTGGTCGTGAAGCGGTGCGAATAGTATTGTAAAAGCTAATGCCCCTGGGAATAAGAATATCTGCCCCAATTGAACCTGAATTTATATTTGAGCGTTTTTTTAAACCAAAATAGAAAAAAGCCTCCGATTTTGATATAGATTGGTCTTGCAAGAAACGCGATGAAAATCTTGATTATAAGCTTCAAGAGATCTCTCCAGTCACGAGCATTCTGTGGAACAATTGGGAATTAAAACATCGCTCTAATAATGCTGAATTTGGGCAAAGGTTTACTGGTCTGCAAAAGGCAGGCTTAGACCAGTTGTCTCTCAAAGGTTGCAATCTGGCCGGAACGGATCGTTGTTTGATCAGGTGGGCAAAAAACTTGTGCTGATGCTTTGGGATTTCACAAATCAAAGAAGTTGCAATGCCTGCGGTGTAATCATATCCGAAGAACCGATAACGTAATTCTCTGCTTGGAGATAAAGCGGAAGGCTTTCCAATCGTTCATTGAATATGCACATTGCCGAAGAATATCGGGTTCGAGAAAGTTCGATATCTACAGCCAACGAGGATTGGAACAATGCTAATACAGTAGAACTGGGTATAACAGAACAAGGTATCAGCATGCTATGAGCAGGTCCATTCATTAAGGTAGAATGCCCAATGCAATTAGCAACTTATCAAATTGGAAACACCTAAGGGTGTTTTTTATAGAGAAAGCCCAGCCATGCGTGGCTTCTAGAAGATTAACGAATGACTAATCAGAACCTCTGGTGGCAAGCTTCAAGCATATTCGCCCCGGGTAACGAAAAGTGGTATATGAAAAGAGTATATTTTCCGCCACAAAACAACCGCGATAGCTTTGAGTATTCCATGAAGTATTGAAGAGTTTTCAGGCGACACCTATGGTATAATGGTAAATAGTCCAAGGAAGATGTAAATAAAAATAGCCCCTTCATTAATGGGTCTTGAACCAACTACGGAGATTATTTACGGAGAGCCCATAAGTGGTAAAATCGCGCTCTAAAAAAGAAGATCGATATTAAAAACTATAAGTTCGTTGAATCCTGTAAAAAAAACGTGGCCAGACGAGCAATGAAGTCCGAAGTTTTTAGCAATCGAAAGTTTGCAGGGTCACCCTTGCAGGCAACAACCGCGTCATATGCGGTAGAAAGTTATCAGAGGCCTACCTTAAGACCTACTACGGAAATTGAATTTATGGTCTGGGTCCAAAATACATGGTGGTGGAATTTACCGCACGGAAAATTTATGGGCATGAAAAACGTTCTTGGTGTGCTGTTCATGTGCCTTGCGTGAACAGAAAGCGAACTGCAGACCAGTTGACCAGGTGTGGATATCTATCTAGGTTCGGGCTTATAAAATCTAATGGATGAAAAAATCAGATTTCAGTGTGAGGAAAAGAAAGACGAATGGCGATTTTACTTCCTTGGAAAATTTCCCTATCGCGAACAGCATCGCGGTGTAAGACCTACAAAACTTGATAATTGTTTGTTGCGTTAGGGTTTACCCGAAAACCAAAGTGACGCTTATAATTAATTGCCGAATGTTGGAATAAAAGGGAGGTAACCGAAGTCACCCAGCTGCTCATAGAAGAGCCAATACAAAGAATATACATTTCCGGTTATGGAAGCGTAATAGTATCGAAGAATGCATTCGATAAATGAGATACTTGGTTCGGTATCCCTCCCCCTTGAGGCCTTAAAAAAACAAAATACGCGGGGAATGTAATGAACAACCAACTTGGACAATTAATAAGAAAACGGTACGCAATGTGGCCTACTGGATCCTACAAAGCAAGTGCCCACGCAATAATGGTAACAGTATTTCGGACAATGGATGCAATAATGGAGATTAACTTCGATTACTGGCCCATTTTGCGACCTCATAACAATTAAACCCATTTAAAGGAGGGGCTTGCTAATCTACTACTGCTGGGCAGTAGAGATAGATTTCCATTTCCCAACCATAGGTATCCAGATGGAAAAAATGCTTTTGTTCCAGATCCCCTCGTACGAGAACTGTAGCGAAGAGATTATAAAGTAACATGAAGAGATTAAAAGAAGAATAGAAGTACCACGCACGGAGCCCCCATATCCACCAAAGGAGCAGAAATAGGTTTTGCCACGTTCCAAGAATGACATAAGTAACCGCACCTAAGTGTTAAAGTATTATAAAATCAGCAAATAACAATCCTACTTTCAAGATTATTTTTCCAATATCATAGAATGGCTAGTAGTTAGTGCCTTTTTTTCCCTCCCGAAAACACCTGGAACCTTATATATAAGAGATATTACTGAAGAAACGTCAGTATCATGTTTCAATAGAAAACAAATGAATAAATCAATGCTTCACCCACAAGCTCTGGCAAGCCAGGTTAGCTCCAGTGGCAAAGTTCAATGCGGAAGGAGTATCTCACAGTGCCTACTGGAGTTGTTGATGGCCCATACTCAATGTGAATCCTTAAAAGTGGACAATTGGGAATGGCTCTACTTAAATTAAGAGTTTCATTCCATTTTCGTTATCTCTATTTTTATGTATTTTGGATAATTTTGCTGTTATTTAAGAAAGATTGTTATTTAAGGAAATTCCTTATATATTCTTCAACCTGGTCCAGCGCTTGCATTGCGGCTTATTGCCCAATGTCAATGTGTGTTTAAACTTGGAGAATATTAAAAAACTCAATTCTTTAGCCAGTTCATAGCAGATTGAATGCTTCCATGTAATCATAATCCAACTTTAGATTTTCTTCCCCATATAAAAAAGTTTCACAGGGCCATAACCTTTCAATATATCCGTTAATTGAATCTCGATCGTAAAGATTATTTTTTTTTGTGGTTGAGCAAATCGAAAACTTTCCCTCATCCTCATTTTGCAAAGGTTGGATTGGTAGATTTAATAAACGTAATAAATTGGCTTCTTCACCAATCAATTCCATTTAGCCGTGTATCCATGCGTTAGATCTAAATGTTCGAGCCACCTTATCAAAAGCAGTAAAAAGCTTCTTCTTGTAGAACATACCACCTGCAATCGATAATTATAAAAGTTAAATGTATGGTCATGTATCGTGATTTTTCATCCTATAATATACAATTATGTCCATTCTTTGCCAATTATTGGATTAAGCGTCAATCGAAATGTCAAACGGTAATATCTCAATCAAAGTTTAGACCTTTTCTAAAGCAATCACCGTTCTTTGTGCATGAAATTTGACTGATTAATTGACGGTGGTTGTAATAGAAGAAGCCTTATAATTTCTGAAGCAAATTTGAATTGGGGATATCCCCTGAAATATTACCGAACTGTGCGTCAATATGCATACTAATTCCTTTTCGATACCCAGTTTTTGCCACAAATTTTCTAATCGCTTTAAATTTCCTAGTTATTGTCTTTACCCGAGTTACCACTGTGCTATGGTCTTTAAATTAGTCCTTTTTAAATAAGGAAAAACTAGAAATCATTTTAAAATGCGTTGACCGACGTATACAGGTATCCGTAATCTTTGCCTTCTCAAGCAACTGCCTAGGGAAACTATTTTTTGGTTCCCCATACGCACTAATAAAGCCTATTCATCTTAAATCGAAGCATTTCAATTTCAAAATATCACCGACCCTTATACCCCGCAAAATAAAAGACTTGTTAGCCCGTATAACTGTATTGTTGAACCACCTGTCAAGCTCGCTGTTCAAGCACAATATTATCTCTTCCTATTCAATTCCGTTTTCTTTCACTTCAGGAATTTAATCTGAAATTTTTTCCTTTTCCAAATGGATAGCTGCTAATCGTCAACATGATATTCTTTTCGTGCAAAATAAATAAGAACTGTTCTAATTAGCATAAGATAAATTAATAGCTGTTCTTAGGAGCTACCTTGCGCCTCCCATAAAGTAGATTAGGCTTCCAAAACCGCCTTAACAAACTAACATCCAAATCGACTAAACGTGCAACTCCTGCGCCGCCCCAAAAAATCTTTGAATACAATTCATCTCTTTTCCTGATTGTAAAATGTTGAATCGAATTTTTACGGCCCAGTAATGTCCCAGAAATAATTCACAGGCAGAAAGAAAATCCACCTGGACTTACCAAAGTGATTTTAATTTTTTATCTCTGGCAGATTGGTCGTACCATTCCCCATCACTTCATAAGTCTGTGAATTTGCTTCTGATAGTTTTCTTGCAACAACTTATTTAAACGGCTGATTCGAATGTGATTTTCTAAACTCTCTGTCAAATTTACTATCCAGAATTTTCGTCAATATATTGTCCAGTAAACCAAGAAATGAATGATTTTCTATCTATGGTTCACGAATCGCGATAGGGAATATATCCCGCCTTTGTTTTGGTTCCTCCTTAAAAACTGCGTGTAGTTGCCATATTGAAGTTCGAATTACTTCATAGATAACAAAACTAGGTAACAACATATGGTAACATGACATTTGATGTTTTTACTTGGTTTTTAAATAACATTTCATAAATTCACAACTCAACCAATAACAGCTGATTATAAGTCATATAGAGACCAATTAAACAAGTTTTTCAAAGTTCATAACCCGAGGTCGCGGATCGTGCCCCGCTCCTCGCTACAGAACTTAAGTTTTTTAAAAATCACCGGATTGGTACTGCCACCGTTTTTTATGCCTTCCATTCCTTAAAAATAAAATTTAACTAGGATAATTACCGGAAAAAGGGCAAATAATCTCCTTTCGACACAATCAATTGATGCATAAATCAACAAGAAGAATCTGATTTGTAATACAAAGCAATGCCTTTTTGGATTATACTAATTAAAGAAACTACAATTGAGACGTCTTGGCTAATTTAGAGTCTGAAAAAACTGCTATTATCATGAGTATCCTCTTTCCTTAATATATTGTGGATGGCCACAGGATCCAAAACTGCCCTTAATGAAAAAGTAATTAACAACCCCTTAATGGGCCATAACGTATTTATTGCCGGGATAAGACAAGAAATAGGTGCAGTAGGCAGACAAAACGGCCATGCCTTACCGGCAAAAGGCTTTTAAAAATAAGCTGTAGTCGGCTACTTGAATCTTATGACCCTGGAAGAGGGTGCCGATTTGGGGACTGTTGTTCAAGTTTAAAAATACTCCAACCATACCAAACAAACTCCCTAACCCCTAATCCCCAAAGAAAAGGACTTGGTGAAATAAAATCCCCAGGTTTTGGAAATTGGTGGAGGAGTTGGTTGGTGTAAAAACTTGACTGCCATATGAACGTCCCTATGACCGGTTTTTCCTGCTATTGAGTTCTTAAGTTAAACAATGAAATCAGTAAGCTATTTTGGGCAATTCATAACCTCCATAAAATCCATAAATAACGTTTCCCCTCTTTGGTCTTGTCCGTGATCCGGTTTTTAATAGGGGTGTTAAACAGGTATACGTCGAATTTTTGGACCTTTTTTAAAGTGGGCTAGATGGACCTCCTCAAAATTGGTGCCCATGAAGGTTTAGATTTCCTTAGGTATTCAAGTTTTTCCAAGCTTTCAATGTTTTTCCCGTGTTTAAGCCAGTATTGTCCATCTTTAGTTACGGTAAGGATGGGCAGGCTGCTTAATTTTCAAAAATGGCATCGTGTTAATCTGTGTTTTCCCCCAAGATCTAGATAACAATCTGATTTTTAAACAGGGAGAGTAGGTGTTCCATATCCTATCAGAAAAAGATGGTTTGTTAATGGCAGACACTCTTATGTAAATTTTCAATCACGAACCCGTTCTAATATTGAAAGCCCTTTTACCATTTATAGCTGAAATAGTATCTCAGAAACTTCGGCCCACCTCTACAATCAGGATGAGGTGTCGTCCTTGCCTTTGGAAAAAAGGCTAGGAACATTTCTTTTTAATCCTCAGTCCAACTATAACTCTTGTCGAATGAATTTTTGTAACTATTCCCATGTTTTTAATTTTCTATCTCCTCCTGAGAGCGGTCTTGATCCTTAGGTGGGCATACATGATCTTCAATGCTCCAATGGCAAAATATTAAATCTGGGCATAGAGAGCACTGTTTTCCGGATTCGCTTGGTGCTGATTACCTCTCCGCCTCTCCTCCTTAAGAATGCCATTATTCTCTCCTCCAATGTGTAATTCGCGTCCTTTTCCTTTTTTGGCATAAGGCAGCTTACGACTCTATGTTCAATATGGGCTTGTACCAGGTCCTAATAGAGTATGGCTTCTTCCCAATTTTCTTTCCTCAATGTAAGGCATTGCAATACTTTTGGGCCCAACTCCCGATAGCGTTTTAATGCTGTGTTG